>Ga0315283_10000039_pt1 | contig 66860 bp, 69 predicted proteins | sample YL17G09_0_MG_FD_204541 | JGI IMG/M metagenome (GOLD analysis project Ga0315283, IMG submission 204541) | Sediment microbial communities from Yellowstone Lake, YNP, Wyoming, USA - YL17G09_0 | ecosystem: Environmental > Aquatic > Freshwater > Lake > Sediment | place: USA: Wyoming | collected...
CTAACTCTTACGGGAGGTGCCAGATGGCTAGCGAGAAGATGCGTCGTGCGATGATGATCGTTACCAGGCTCAAGGAGATCGAGATCGAGAAGCAGCAGCTCGAGGCCGAGTTCGAGTCTCTGGTGGATGCCAGGCCGCCGCTGGTGGTGATGCACGCAGCGCCCAAGGAATCGGCCCCCAAGAAGGTCAAGAAGGCAGCCAAGCCCAAGAAGGGCGCGAAGAAGAGGGTCATCAAGAGGGTCAACATCGAGAGGGATCAGTCCACCCTCGAGAAGAAGGCGCTCCACGCGCTGTCGGAGAGCCCGGTCCTCACGACCAACGCCATGAAGGGCCGTATCGGTGTCAGCTTCTACACGGCCAAGCGGATCATGGAGCTCCTGGCCGAGAAGAAGCTCGTCCGCAGCTTTTCCGGCAAGGTCAAGAACAAGATCGGGATCGACATGGTCATCGAGGGTGGCTGGGCCCTGCCGAAGTCTGCCGACAAGGTGGCCCAGGCATGAGCGCCGGCGGGACGCAGTCTACTTGGGTAGATCTCGCAGTAGCCTGGTGGGAGGGCTGCCACTCCGTCGGTCCTGGGTGTCTCCACTGCCTGGCGCAACAGCATCTACGCAAGCAAGGCAAAGCTGGGATGGTGTACCGCGGTAAAGCATCCGAGTGGTTCAAGATCGAACACGCGTGCGCGGGCTCCCTCATCCTGCTCTGCCCCGGCTCGGACTTCTTCATCGCCGAGGCCGAGAAGTGGCGGCCCGAAGCGTTCGAGGCCATCAAGAAGCACCAAGACCTCATCTTCGTCGCGCTCACCAAGAGGCTGGACGAGGCGAAAGAGGTCCTGGCTCGGTACGGGACGCCACCGAATCTGTGGCTTGGCTGCTCCGCCGAGACGCAGGAGACCCTCGATGAGCGGTGCACGAAAATGTTCGGCATCGAGGTTGCCGGCTACGTCCTCTCGATTCAACCACTGCTCGAGCCGGTTGACCTGTCCAGCTACATCAGTAACCCGCTGCTCATGAAGGTCGTCGTCGGCTGCGAGATGGGGAAGGGGCGACGGTACTGCAACACAGCCTGGCTCAAAGACGTCAGGAGACAGTGCCGCGAGCGCGGTGTCTGGTGCTACATCACGCGCTACCAGAACAAGAGTGGCAAGGTCACCCACAGCCCGACGTACAACGGCCGTGGAAGTCATGAGCCCTCGAGGCCGTCCCACAACCCGGCTCACTGGCAGGTGCGTCCCGGCAACCACTTCCGAGTCCTGCCACAGTACGACTCAATAGGAGAATGACAATGCCCGTTCCTGCTAGGACCAATGCAGTACAGCAACACTCTTTGTCCACTACCGGCCTGGTGGAGCTCGAGGCTGAACTTGAGGGCCTCACGCCCATCATGCACAACCGTGTCTCCATGGAGACCCTGGAGAAGATCCGCAACAAGGAGAAGGCGCCCAAGACTGCCCCGAAGGGGACGCCCCGCGAGGAGTGCGAGACCAAGGTCTACGTCGATTCCGAGGGATGGCCGTACATCCCGACCGAGTGCCTCTTCTCCTGCTTGGTCAACGCCGGCCAGCACGTCCGCCTCGATGGCAAGAGGCAGGTCTCGACCACCAAGAGCACCATGCTCCCGGGCTTCCTAACCCTCCTCGACGCGCACCTCCGGATGCACCTTCCCGGCGAGCCGCGCAAGAAGGCAGCTTGGGAGGTCGACATGCGGCAGGGCAAGAACCCCAACGGTGGGGAGCTGGTCTGCATCTGCCGGCCTCGGTTCGATCTCTGGGCCGTGACCGCGAACGTCCAGATCGACACCAACGAGATCGGCGAGGATGTCATCCGCCAGCTCTTTGACATCGCCGGCCGCCGCATCGGCCTTCTCGATTTCCGCCCCAACCGCAAGGGCATCTACGGTCAGTTCATCATCCGCCGCTGGGAGACGAAGAAGGACAAGTAGTCTCTTCTCGTGCGGCCTTGCGATGTGAGCTGATCTACGGATTGGTCGCGTGATCTATGGTGCGGTCGGGTGTGTTTGGTGACGCTGCGCAAGGTAGCGTGGAGTGAGGTCCGGCTAGGTTGGGTCGGGCCTGGTGTGGCGCCGGCGGAGATCGAAAGACCTCCACCGGCCCCAGAACATCTAAGGTGGTCTTCTGCTGGGTTGGGTTGGGTGAGCCTAGGTCGTCTCGGGCAAGGTAGTGTGGCGCGGGGTGGGGTTTGTTTCGGCACGGTATGGAGTCCGGAAGAGTCGAAAGGCTCTTCCGGGCCCTGCATGCTCTACGGTCAGGAGCGGTTCGCCATGGTCGTGTTGGCTCGGGTGGGGTGAGGCCTCCTCCGGCTTCGTATCGTCTAGTGTCGTGCGGAGCCGACGAGAGTCGAGAGGTTCTCGCCGGCTCCAAGAAGAACATCTACGGTGTCGTGACCTGCGGTCTGGTATGGCTAGGAATGGTCGGGTGACCTGCGGTTGGCTCAGGTGCCCTCGGGTGGGGTGTCTCCTGGTGAGGCGGCGTGTTGTACCCCGGAAGAGGTGAGAGCTTCTTCCGGGGCCCATTCATTCTAAGGTGCGATCCGGTGGGGACTGGTCTCGTGGGGTGTGGTTTCCTTGGGTCTGCCATTGTGGAGTCCAGGACAGGTGATGAGCATGGGCTCACTGCCTGTTCTTAGCTCCCACAACCCGCCAAAAAACTCGATTCCCGGTTGTTTCTCCGGCCCCTTTTCCTGGGCCGTTCTCTTAGCCCCGAAACAGCCCCCAAAAAAATCATGCTCCAGTTACCCCTGTTCTGGAGATGTTTTACTGCCGTTTCCCGGGCTGTTTCCCAGAACTAAAATACCTGGCCCTACGTCTAGGTTCACACTGTGTCCCTACCCCCCCGGGGGGAACACCTTTCTATAGGCCTACTGACATACGATGACGAAGGTCTTGCTTCTGCAACTTGCGCCCCTTGAGCGGGTATAAGTGGAGTAGTAGAGCGTTGGTGTTTCAGCACTGGCGTTCTGCGAGCCCTTCGTGCTTTGTGCCCAGACATGCACCTCCCAGGGAGCAACGTCCAAGCCCAGCACGAAGGGCTCTTTCTTAGCCAGTAGCCACTTTGCGCCGGCGTTGGCGTGTAAGTGGCAGCTTCCAGCGCTGGATGATGGAGATCTCGGTGCTGTCCCAGCATGTTCCGCACATCGGGCAGTAGACAGCAACCAAGTCTCCCTTCGGGGTGGGGATGATGAGCTCGTACTTCGTGCCTTCAGCGTTCGGAACGCAGAACACTCGATGGCCAAGCTCGGGAAGTAGTGCCTCACAGGGGGACTTGTCGCAGTACTTGGCCATCAAAGCCTCCTTTGGCGTACATCTCGGCCCTTCAAGTAGCTGGTGACGTACTCATCATCCAAGCCCTGCGCAGATAGAAGCTGGATGGCCTGGTCTTCTGGGAAGATGTCCATCAGCAGGTCTTTGTACGGAACAGTCTCCACTTCGTCCGCGGCGTTGAGGTACAGGATGACTATTCCTCGTTCCAGGAGGGTATCTGCTACAGCTTGGCCCAGAACAACGGCCGCTCTGGTCGTGCGCAGGTGACTCAGATGCAGAGGAACATCGTTCTGTGGGGGTGTTATCTCGGGGTTTGCCATGTTGAGGCCTCTATCTCGATGTTTGTCTGACCAAAGTGATACAAAACGCCCCTACACGCCAAAACGACCTCGATACAAGTCTCTCGTAGCTCCGAAAGAGAGGTTTGGGGGGCTGTTTTGGATGGGTTATTGCCAGGCTTCTGTCTTGATGGCAGAAGTGCCATAGCTGTGGCGATCTGGGCTTCGAGGGCTAGTCCGAGGTCTAGCTCACGGTCTAACAGACGAGGGCTATCTGGTAGCTGTCTAGGTAGTAGGGGAGAGCTCCCAGTCCCTCCTTCCCCACCCTTGCGCCCCTTGAGCGGGAGGGCTGGCTGAGCCCTGCAAGACTGAGCCCTGGTGCGAGATAAGCAATGTGGCTGTGGACCACAACCTGTCTCTATCCCTGGGAGGATGACATGACGCCTGAGAAGATCCTGATGATCCTGACCCACGTGCAGGGTGAGATTGCCCTGCTGGCCCTCCACAAGGAGAAGGCCACGTTGGACTACCTGAAGCACGTCTCGGAGGAGCTGGTGGAGCTGGCAGCCGAGGTCCTCGACCTCGCGCCGCTCGAGCAGGCCACCAAGCACATCGGCGAGGGCCACGGGAACGATGGGACCGGCCACTGCCTGTGCGGGGCGGACGGGCCCGGGAACGACGAGAACTGGTCCCGCCGCTAGTCCAATCTCCCCACCCACCAGTGCACCACGCCTGTTCTTAGCTAGTCGCCTCCTGCCCATGGCGAAACCGATGGCTCCTCTGCGCTCTCTTGGTGTGTCCGTTGGATGACATGAGCCTGACGCCGATGCGCAGGTGATTGTCCGCTGCGCCGACGCACGTGAAGAGGTAGCGCAGTGCCCGGATGGTTGCCCCCTCCTTGCCGATGATCTTGCCGCACTCTTCCGGGGCAACGGTGATGGACAGGCTGATGTGGTCCTCCGAGATCTTCTCCTCGTTGATGCTGACGGCCTCTTGGTTGGTGACCAGCGCCCTGACAACCTCTTCGAGCAGGTCTGCGTGAGAAAGGGGCTCGTGACTCTCGGTGTACTCTTCGTTGACGTCGCTCATCGATGTCCTCTGGGTGTAGTGAAACTGGTCCAGCCAGGCTAGCACCTGTCGAGGCAGGTTAGAAGGGGTCTGCAAGAACGCCAGAACAGCAGGCATAAGAATCATGAAGTCTAGTCGAGACTCTCATTTTGGTGCGGCATGCTGCCGGGCCGAGAAAGAGCCCTCGACTCGACCCTCACAGGAGGTTGTAGTCGATGCTGTGCTTCTACGTGGGGATCAAGACCGAGCCTGGGTTGCCAGTCTCGAGCGATCCTTACCCGCACGTGTCAGTTGGGAGCGTGGGAGGGCGTGGGACCATGGCGAGGGTACCTCTTGGGAGCAAAGACTTCAGACCACTGCCCGAGAGGCTTCTTCGCGCCTCCTTTCTCCGAACGCGTGAGAAGGGAACCTTGCTCCTGGTCAAGGAGCGTGAGCTGGACAGAGGAGACCCGAGAGCGTTGGTTCTCATCAACGTCCCGCCGTTGTTCCATGGGACACAGAGGTGGGAGTTCCCCAGCCGGGATGTGGATGTCCTGGCTGAAGGGGAACACGACATGGGGCCGTTTGGGGTCTACACGTCTCGTCTCATGCTGATGGGGGTAGGGTCGACCATCAGGGTACGCAGATTCAGCGCCGAAAGTGTGCCGTCGGTGATCACCATTCACTGGGACGGTCGACGGCTACATGACAGAGACGAGACACGTACCACTGTCGCAAGGCCGCTTCTCCGACGAGTGATAAGAAGAGTGTGACCCTGGGACTGGGCACCTGGGGATCCAACCTGTTGCCTAGAGAGAGCTGGAGGGAAGGGATGGCTACGGTCAAACCACGTCACGCTGCGTCCTTGGGACAAAGCAGAGCACGGGACCGTATCTTGCTATCAGCTAGGAGGAAAGGCCACTCCGCCGGGGCAACCCGGCGGGGCTTTAGCTGGCAGGAAAGGCTCTTCTCTCTGAGGGATAAGAACTATGAGGGACTCATCCTTCATACTGGGAGGTGCTGCCATGATGATGATTTGCCTGAATGCGCAGGAGCGGGAGACGCTCCTACGCAAGGTCTGCAAGAGGCCGGAGCGTTACGAACAGATCATGGGAATTGATGAGAAGATCATTGCCACCATCGACTGTATCGACGGAGAAACAGAGGACGACTACAAGTACATCCAGATTGGCTGGTCCCCCGAGCTGAAGTTCGACAGGCTCAACAAGTCCGAACGCCGCCATCTCGAAGAAGCAGGCTTCGAGCCGATGCGACAAGACGGTGAGTACTTCCTGTTCCTGCGGGAGAAGAAGGGCCGCACCTGCTACATCGAACTCGAAGACCGGCGCATCACCTACAAGACCGTCGGCGGCCCCTTCGCCTCCGGCGTGCGGGCGCTAGTGGTCTTCAGTCGCCTCACAGTGCTGGAGATGTACACGGAGTGGAAGGACCAGGCCGCCCTCGCCATTGGTCTCGCAGCCGAGCTACTCCTCGACCGGGGTATAGTTCCCCGTGAGGTGACGGAGTGCAACGGATGGTTGACCGCTTGGGCGATGCTGGCGAACGAGCTCGTGACGAAGTACGAGTCTCGCCCAGAAGATCCTGTTCTGGACAACGACGAGCCGGACAACGAAGAAGCGGAGGAAGAGGAGGTCGACCCGTGATCGGGTTCGGCTTTCTGTTCATCCTGGGGTGCGCCATTCTCGGGCATCTCCTGCGGTGGCTCTGTCGCCGCTGAGTACACACCGCAAGATGGAACTGGCGTGGGGGATAAGCACGTGACCCCAACGCCAGCTTTCATCTTACTCGGAGGAATCATGACCGCGACACAGACAGAGAAGAACCCTTGGAGTGACTGGTTGACCAATCTGCCGGAGGACGGCATCAAGCAGCTCCTCGATGCGCTGAGCGACTTTGGCTATTCCACGAAGAAGAGCAACGGAGCTGCCGCCCCTGCCCAGCTTGTGGTCGATCCCCTCTCCACGGAGATCATCACCACCAGGCAGTCCACTGACGAGCTGCTGAAGGAAATCGAGGAGCACCCGCCGTTCGTCGACGTCTTCGGCCTGGTCGAGCTCTTCAACAAGCTCCTGCCCACTGGCGCCAATGTCATCTTGAAGGGAGAGAAGGGCACCGGGAAGTCCCTCGCCGCTCTGGTGTGGGCTGCTCAGACCAAGACGCCCATCGTGCGACAGAACTGCTCCGACGAGACCAAGGAGACGCACCAGCTCGGTTCCTTCTACCTCATGGGCAAGCAGACGCCCTTCGCCCTGGGTAGCTTCCCCACCGCCATCGAGTGCGCCAACGAGCATGGCCGCTGCCTGCTGCTGCCCGAGGAGGTCAACGGCCTGCCGGCACAGATCCAGAAGGAGTGGAACTCGATGCTCGACTTCCACCGCTCCTGCACCATCAACAAGCTGAAGGGCAAGACCTTCCGTCTGCGCAAGGGAGCACAGCTCTTCGTCATCGCGACCATGAACCCGAGTGCCTACGGAGGCACCTACGACCTCAACGAGGACTTCAAGTCTCGCTGCCAGATCGTCGACGTGGGCTACCCGCCGGTGAGCTTCGAGAAGCAGATCATCCGGGCCAACCTCGCAGGCCAACCCGTCGACGACTCGATCATGGACAAGGTCGTGAACTTCGCCCATGAGACGAGACAGCAGGCCACAGGCTACGCGCTGTCGCCCCGTGACACCGTCGCACTCATGGTCCTCATCAACGCACTCGGAATCGAGGATGCCCTACAGGTCTGCCTAGGTAAGTTCGAGGGAGACGACAAGAAGGTTGCCTTCGGCCGCATCCGTAGCCACTTCGGAGACGGTGTGGCAAGCAAGCTGCGCAAGTCCTGGCGCGGCGGGGAGGGGTTCTGATGACTGCGAAGAAGAGAGAGCTAGACCTGCCCGAAGCCATCGTCTACGCGGCAGATGTTCTGGCGAAGAGCATCGGCAGGGCCACCGAAGTACTGGATCACGCTCTCGGCGCCAACCGTTACGCCTTCGACACCACTGCCATCAACATGAAGAACGACATGGCGAGGATGAGGGAGGCGCTCTCACAGGAGCTGCGACATCTGTTCATGCAGATGCAGCAGATGATGTCGGCGGTGGGGCCGGAAGAGGGGCCGGACAGCCGCTACACAGTCCTACTCCTCACCTGTGGGCCGAACAAGATCCAGGTCATCAAGTGCGTTCGTGAGCACACCTTCCTGGGCCTGAAGGAGGCCAAGGACCTGTGCGACATGGCCCCTAGTACCGTCATGGCCAACATCGACAAGCTGAAGGCCGAGCATGTGGCCTCCAGGCTACGCGAGGTCGGTGCCGCGATCATCGTCCGTGTCACTGGACCGGCAGATCCCCCCGCACCGACGGTGACCACACCATGACCGAGCGCAAGTTCTACAGACGGGTCTTCCACATCGAGGTGCTCTCCGAGGAACCCATCCCGGGAGAGGTCGATCTCACCGAGATTCACTACAACATCACCGAGGGTCACTGCTCCGGGCGCATAGCCTGTGACGAGCAGGAAGAGATGGATGGCAAGAAGGCAGCCGACCTACTCATCGATCAGGGCTCCGACCCCGAGTTCTTCAACCTCGACGAAGCCGGAGACGACGTGGAGGGCACCTATGCCAAGTAACCGAGAGACCCTCCTGAAGGTCATCTCATCCGTCTGTGCTCAACTGAAGATCGATCCAGAGCACGTCCTGTGGTGCTGGGACGAGCTTGAGGTCGTCGCCACCAAGGCGATGAAGAACAGCATCAGCGTTCCGGCTTTCGCCTTCGCCTCGGTGTACATGCACACTGCTGGGGCAGCTTCTCTGCCTCCAGACGTCAGGGACTACATGATGCAGGTGATGCAGGTGGCGGCCAACTTCGCAGCGGTCGGCGCCGGCGCCGGCGGTGCACCTGCCCCCGAGACGATGAGGGGCGAGAACTAGATGAGCGACATGCTCGCGATGTTGCGGTTCCCCTTGGCCTGGGCTTTCCTCAAGGCTGTAGAAGAACCGCGCAACTACCTCCGAGCTCACTACGTGGGCGATCTGGACCGGTGGCGTCCGGGCATCCCCTCCATCTTCGGGCCCTTCGGAAAGGAGTAGCTCATGGCCTACGGTCGGAGTCGTTTCCGCGGCTCCCGCTCGAGCTCCTATGTCTCAGGCGGGTTCACGCCCAAGCAGCCAGCCGCAAGCAAGCCTCCGTGGGAGGCAAGAATCGATAAGAATCCCATCTACAGGACGCACGACATCCTGAATGGGATCTTCAAGAAGAAGGGGGAGAAGAGAGTCAGACTCGAGCAGGGAAACATCAACGCTACCGATGGTGAGACCATCTGGTGCAGGTTCTCGGACAAGGTGGAGCGCAAGCTCATCTCCATCGAGGACGATGGTGGCCCCCTCTACACCTTCGACTGTGGACACACCTACCGGGACATCGGCAAGAAGCAGCACGTCGTGGGTGAGGAACTCCAGTGTTGGAAGTGCTCGGAGTACGAAGGCTACCTCGGCTTTGAGCATGAGTGGTGTCACCACTGGGGCAAGAGCGACATCGTGGCCACGGAGCTCTTCGTGAACGCCATGTTGCAGGACTACGGCAAGCTGGCTCCGAACCTGGACGCACCTCTGTTGCGGCTCTTCCTGCACCTGGTGACCAACGCCTTCGAGGACCTCAGGGTGAACTCGCTCAACGAGAAGGTCTACCCAGGCTCGGCAGAAGGTCTGTGGAAGCGCTGGAAGCGGCTCACCTTGAAGCGTGGGGATGCCATCAACGAGAACTTCCTGGACTTCCTGTTCGCGGCCGCGCTGGGTGTACCCACTTCGTCGGAGAGCGAGTTCGCACCGCTTCGGCCCATCGTGGAATGGGGAGCTGACCGGATCAGGTACAAGGGGCCAGCCAACGGCTTCGCCATCATCCGTGTGACCGTCGACCGTTGCATCGGCTCCTTGCTGAAGGACTTCGAGAAGAAGCAACAGCAGCAACAGAGTGGGAGCGGGGCAAATGGAACCAGCCAACCGGGTACTTCCCAGACGCAGCAGAGCCAAGGTGGTGAACAAGAGGAGGATGATGGAGAGCAGGAAGCTCAAGGAGAAGACGGCTCTGACGATCGAGGTGACGGAGATCAGGGTGACGCTGGCGTCGGGGAAGAAGATCGAGCTGACGATGGCGGAGGCTCACAAACTCCTCAAGGAGCTACAGGAAGTCCTTCCCTGCCGAAGGGGCCGTCAGCTCGACAGATGATGCAGCAACAGAGTGCGGCCGGTGGCAGCTCTGTCAATCAGATCCTTCAGCAGTTGACCACCAGCACCGAGCCTCTCGATGATGCCGAGGAGCACAAGCGAGCTACGCCGGAGAACATCTCCAAGCACCCCAATCCGGCTAGCATAGCGGACAGCATCAACAAGGCCATGCGCCTGGACCCGAGCGATGATGAGGGAGTGGAGCAGATGGTGGCTGCGGGGCATGTCGACGAAGACGTGGCCCAGGCCATCGGCCAGCTCAAGAGCGGATTGGCACAGCAGAGCGAACAGAGTCATCTCACCAGCGATGCTAGGGCCAAGGTGCAGCTCTTCGATGTCAAGCCCGGGGATGTGTGTGGAACTAGAACGGAGCTCAGCTCACAGGAGTTCCTGGCCGCAGACAGGATGCACACCACGTTCATCCGTGCTTTGGGAAAGATGGAGGCCAAGAGGTCAACGGACGGCTCCACTATCGACATGGATGCACTCATCCAGCGCACCATCGAGCTAGGTGATGATGACGGCACCCCTTCGCCCACATCCACAGAGGACATCTTCGAGAGCGATGCCTTGTCTCAGGGGTTCGCCTACCAGATCTTGGTGGACATGTCTGGCTCGATGCAGGGAAGCCCCTTCCAGCAAGTGTGCCGAGGGGTCGAGATGCTGAAGAAAGCGCTGAAGTTCCCCTTCGTGCGCGGGGACCTGTGGGGGTTCCGGGGGGCTACTCCTCTCGATGACCGTCGAGACAATGACTACGGAGAAGTCTGGCTCTACCGCTATGACAAGAACTGCCAGGCCTACACGGGCAGTACGATGGCTCGCATCGGGAGCCAGCGGTACAAGGTGCCGGTTGAGTGCGCCGGGGTCACTCCCATGAACTCGGCTCTGCGGATTGCGGTACGCCAGATGATCACTAGGGTGCCTGCTGGGATGGCCAAGCGCATCTTCCTCCTCACCGACGGTTCACCTGCGGCCATGAAGGTGGGAACGCAGGGGCAGGGTTTCGGGTTCGGTAAGCAGATACCGGACTTCCTGCTCCGACAGTTCGTCCGCCGAGAGGTCAACCACGCACGGTCCAAGGGTGTGCATGTGTACGCCCTGCTCATCGGCAGTGGGGTATCCGAGGAGCAGGCCAAGGCCATGTTCGACCCCAAGAAGTACTGGGCGTACACCGAGAGTGATCCGAACAGCCAGCAGTCCATCGACCGGGTGCTCACGAAGATGGTAGTAGACAACTTCACCAGGTATCTTCGGGCACGAGCATGAGCAAGGACGACCAAGAAGGACACACGTCTGTCACTATCCACCTCCCGCGGAACCAGAAGGCGCGGCTGATGCTGCTCCTCGAGGCCATGCGAGAGGCCCGCCCCAACGACAGACTCAACCTGAGCAGCGTGGTTGAGCTGATCATCGAGAAGTACTTCGAAGAACTCCAGCAAGAGTGAGAAGCAGGAGATGGGGAGCTCGCTCCCTTTCTCTTAGGTGGAAGAGTTCTACGAAGAACGGCATAAGAACCAAGCGCAGGACAACCACATAGCCACGGGAGGCATCGATGCTACGTGTTTCCAACCATGCTCTGAACTCCACGATGCTCGCCCTGAAGGAGTTCCTTCCGAGGGAGAGCACCACCAGCCGTATTGTTCGGCTAGAGGGTAAGAACGGCATGCTCTTAGTCGAAGCTGATCGCGATCACGCAGTCATCGCCGTGAGTTTTCCCGCTGAGGGGGAGCTGGACGAGGCCGAGGTGGAGTTCTTGGAGCTGGCCCAGCTCGTTAGGGGGACGAGAAAGAAGCCCATCGAGCTCACGAACAACAACACCGAGGGGCAGAACTGGATCTACTTCTCGTCGGGGAAGGTGACCGGCAACCTCAAGAGCTCGACCGGTGAGGTTTCTTCGCCTAAGAAGCCGCGAAGCGCCTTTGTCGAGCAGGTCTACGAGGGAAAGTCACTGACCGAGGTTCTGTCCTTCCTCTACGACGCGCACGCCACAGAGGACAGACACGGTATTTTCGGTCTGCTCTTCGTTGATGACAAGCTCATCATGACCGACGGGAGCCGAGCGCACATCCAGTCGGGCTTTCCTCCCTTCCCGCGGCACTTTCTGCTCCCGATGTACCCTGCCGCGGCGCTCAAGACCTTCACGGAACAGGTTCCTGTGACTTCTGTGACGATCAGGCACTACGAGAACATGTACATCAAGGAACGCGGGTCGACGGCGCCCCATGGTGTCTTGGTATTGGTCAAGGGTGACAACGGGGAGACCATGAAAATCACCTCCCCGGCGCCCAACGCACACGAGAACATCGAGGCGGCCATGCCCATGGTCACCCAAGAAGCTATCGGAGTGGTGCTTTCGATAGACGAAATGTTGTCGGTGCTACAAGAGGTGCAGAAGAGGGGCATAGATGACATCCGGTTCCGGTTTGGCAACGGTCTTTCATACGGTGCTGAGCATTAGAAGGACGAGTCCAACGTCATCTCCGGTGTTCTGTCCGCGATGCGCTCCTTGGGGGTGATGGAGGGAGAGAGGTCCTATGCTCCCCGCTACCTGATGGAAGCGGCCCGCGGCATGCGGGTGGTTGTGGGCATGGACTCGAACAAGAACTCGGTCCTGGGTGGCCAAGTGCAGCTTATTCTACTGGATCCGATACCTGCCCGGGAGCTGAAGCCCCTCATCGTGAACGGTCACGTGCCTGACAGGTTCGCAGTGGTCATGCCGAAAACCGAGGAGGACTGAAGATGTCTCGGTTTCCCAAGCACCACGACCGAGGGATGCATCGCTCGGCCAATGAAGCCATCGACCAGATCGAGAAGGAGATACGCAACGTCATCCAGCCACAGCTCCTCACTGTCTTGCATGGCTGTGAGAAGGAAAAGAACCTGAAGTCGCCCTGCAAAGAGTGCAGACGGCCAGCGTGTTGCTACCTGCACACCTTCGTGACCATCTACGAGACCTTGCCACTAGTACGGCATCTTCGGATGACCCACAAGGCGACCAAGCCCTTCATCTCCAAGCTCCGAGCCGAGGGAGAGTGGATGGAAGGAGCTGGGAGGGCTGACTGGTTCGACAAGGTTCGGCGGCCATGCTTGTTCTTGAACAGCGAGAAGCGCTGTGACATCTACGAGCACCGTCCTCTCGTCTGCCGGCAGTATTGGGTTTTCACCCCCGTCGAGAACTGCCAGTACGGGGCTGAGGACGACAACATCTGCTCCCCCGACACCAAGGAAGTGCAGGAGTTCGTCATCGGAAGGAGCGCTGACCTCTTGAAGGGCATGGGTCTGCTGGGTGATGGCCGGGTCTACATCGGCACATTTCCCAGGATCTTGGCCATCCTGCTCGAAGCCTTCTCCATGCCGACCGGAGATCAGCAGGCCTACATCAAGAGCCAGCCGTACCCGTTGGCGAAGGACTACGAAGAGTGGAGGAACGGGGCGAACCCTTTCAAGAAGAGCCAGCCTGTCTAAGGCATAAGAAAGGTGGAGGCCGGATGGTACGTAAAGCGGTTACCGTCGAGCTCTGCCTGTCCGACTTCTTCAGGCTGAGCTTCAAGGACGCATTTTCCTGCACACTCGCATGGCTGTGGAAAGATAGAGCCATCGAGATCGTCAACGACGCCCTGGAAAGAGAAGACTTACCCTTCCGGGCTGTCCCAGTGGAGGACAACCCTTATCAGCTCAAGTTCCTCAACATCTTGGACGGTACGTGGGCAGACATCTCTGCGTCCCCAGGCCACGTCTTCTTCGAATGTGCCGAGGTGGAGGAGCTGCTCGAGCGCGAGATCATAGCCAGGCTCCAAGAAGCGTACACTGCCGCTCACATCCAGTTCGAGTGTGAGGTAGAAGAGGGAGAGCCATGACAGAGACCGACGCCTACGAGGAGTTCAAGAAGATAGCGTTGGGCCCGGTGCACGAAGGAGACTTCGGACGTGCTTTGCACAACGCTGCCACCGGACTCGTGATGCCCTACGACCGCGCTGTTCCCTTGGCGTTGGAGCAGATGAAGGAGTGGTATCAAGCCGGCGACGACTTCATGGTACTGCTCCAGTGGGAAGACCTGGCGAAGTTCGTTTCAGCGCGTCAGCCGGCAGCGGTCTGGTGTGTCTTCTTGCGCAAGGCCCATCGAGACGCAGAGCAGGTGACCGTAGTAAGCATCAAGATACAATCCACGGGAGAGTTGGTGAGCGACTCCCCTGTCCAGTACTTCTGGTTCGAGGCTCAGACAGGTATCCTGCGGGACAAGCCGCCGGCTGTCTCGAACTATCACCAGTACAAGTTCCACAAGCGCTACCTGGCCAAGGTGCAACTCGTCCTCAACAAGTCCGATGGTGTGGGCATCTACCAGAAAGAGGACCTTGACTGGCTCTGGGAGAACCAGGAGCTGGAGACCAAGGCAGTCCCATGAGCAACAAGGACAACGCCCGACGAGGGGAAAAGAAGCGCACCGAGCACGGTCCTCGGTTCGAGACGCATGAGTGCGATGCCCCTTCTGTCGCCCACGCTCGCAAGAGCTGGAAGGCGTACAAGAACCGCACCGAGCGGCGCACCGGCAAGGTGGGACCGAAGTATCACCCCATGAAGCCGGGTGGGGGCATGAACCGTATGCGGCCGAAGGATGACAGTGAGCTCTGCGTGTACTGCGGAGGACACGCGCAGGGTAACTACACCATCCACCGCGACGGCTTTGGGATCGGTCCCGAAGTGCCCCTCTGCGATGCCTGTGGGGGCGAGCCAACTCCCACCCTCACGGCCATTTGGGCTCGCATCAGAGAAAGAAGGAAGTCATGAACGTCTTCGTGCACGTCGACCCCACGGGTCAAGATTCGCCGTGGGTGGGCTGCGAGTCCTGTGCGCAACAAATCAACATGCCCACCACAGCCATGCCCATCGAGCAGGTCATCAAGGACTACTACGTCGAAGACGTGGGCGCCGTCTCCTGTGATGGCTGCAACAAGGTCTTGTGGGAGAAGGTCCCGGCAGTGCCCGCGGACACCTCCCTGATGGATAACATGAACTCCCTCATCAGCGCCGTGAAGCAACTGCGACAGCTCGCCAACTCTGCCGCAGAAGAGGTGCACGGAGATGAGGCAAGGATCTTCGAGGCTGTGACCCTGGCCAGGCAGGTGGAATACCTGGACCGCGCAGAGGCTCTGCTGGTGCTCGTGGCCAAGGGCTTTGCTTCCCTCATGTAGAAGGAGATGACAATGGCGAACAGGATCGAGCGCAGGAACAGCCGCCAGGTGGTGGCTTACAAGGCCATGGAGAAGGAGGTCAACGACAACAAGGTCACCATCAAGAGCCTCAAGGCCGATGTCGTCGAGCGCGACTCCAAGGTGGCGGAGCTCGAGAAGAAGTCCGCCGACCTCACCGTCGTCATGGAGACGCTCCAGGGGAAGATCACGGAGCTCGAGGAGACCGGCACCAAGCTCTCCGAGGAGCTCGAGCGGACCAAGGAGCACAGCGTGTCGCTGGCGAAGTCCGTCCTCGCCCTCTCTCAGCCGGCGCAGGCGGCCGAGGAGCAGGGGAAGAAGGAGATCAAGGCCGAGGAGGAGGATCCGCTCACCCTCACGGCGTAGGAGTAGGTGTAACGACTTGAAGGGCGAGGAGGGGAAACCCTCCTCGTTTCTTAGCTACCAGCCGAAGAGTTTCTTGATGAACTCCACGAAGCCTACACTGCTGCCTGCCGCCACTAAGGTACCGCCCACCCATTTGGCTACCGTGATGACCTTCGGGGTGATGGTGAAGTGGACGTTGCCGTCCTTCTTCAGTTGAAGACCCGCAGTGACGTCTGTCTCGACTACAGGGGCTCCGTCGGGTGGAGGAAGCAGGGCGGGGTTGAGGATAGGCACTCCCTGCCCCGGCGTCGTGGTCTGCTGGATGATCTGGATGCCGTGTTGCGGTGTCTGAGCCTCGGACTGTCGGTACTGCCTGATGGTCCATAGCGCCTGGCGCATGTCATCCAGGTTGCGCCGCACCATGTCCAGTACGTCGTCGACCTTCTTCTCGACCTGGCGGTTGAGCTTGTTGCTGATCTCTCCAGGGAGAGTAGCTAGAGAGATCTCGTTCTTGGTGATGAGGTCCCGGATCTTGTCGAGCTCGTGGTCCCTCGCCCTACCCTCTTCCTCCATCACCCGACGCAGGTCCTGATGCATCGTGTCCAGGCTCTGCATGATCGTCCGGAGGACGTACATCACTTCGAGCAGTGGCTCCTGCTGGCGCTCCGGAGGCGTGGGCATGGGCATGATGGCTTCCTGCTCGTTCCGTGACCTTCCGCTTGAACTCATCGGCAAAGGTCACTAGTTCGGACGCTGCTTCCTGGAGTTTGGTGCCCATTTTCAGCTCCTCTCCACGGAAAGAGGGAGCCCGGCCGGGAGGGCTGGCCCCGGCCGGGCGCCGAGATTCCCATGCCCGGGAGGCCCTGGGCACAGAAATCATCCACGGAGGTGTGCACGGGCCATCGCCCTTGCCGCAGCCGCCACCTTCTGCACCGCCGCCTGCTCCGGCGGCTGCATCTTCGGCTGAGGCGCCATCGCGCCCATGCCACCGCCACCTGCTGCGGCAGCGCCACCTGCGCCGCCAGGCTGTCCCATCTGCCCACCGCCGAACCGGGCGCCCATCTGAGCTACCTGCTGCTCGGCCTGCATCGTCTGCTGGTCGGCCATCTGCTTGATGGCCCCGTCGATGACCTTCCCGTCAGCCTTCTGCTGCTGCTGGATGAACTTGTTGATCTGCTTCGGGTCGGTGACGGGGATGCCGACCGTCTGCTCCAGCTCCTGGAGCTTCTGCGCGTACCGCTGCACGGCTTCGCCCGGGAGCTGCGGCATCATCTGCTGGATGCGCTCTTCCGGGGAAGGGGGAGGTGGAGGGGGCTCCTGAGCGCCCATGCCACCGGGAGGAAGCCCTCCGCCCATTTCAGCGTGCTGAGCCTGCTGAGCCTGCTGGAGCAGCTCATCGAGGTTGCCCTCGGCGCTGGGAGGGATCTGGGGCGGAGCTGTGGGAGAAGGAGCCTCCATGGCCGCCTGGCGAGGATCCTGCCCCATCTGCTGCACCTGGGCGCCCGGCTGAGGCGGAGACTGCATCATCGCCCCTGCCTGCTCATCCAGCTTGGGCTGAGGTGGCTGTGGTGTCTGGGACTGCATCGCCGGCTGGATGCCGCCCATCTGGCCCTCACGGTCCATCGACGGACCTTCGGACGGACCACCCTCCATACCCAGGAAGGCCAGCTTCTCGATGTCGGGCTCGAAGGATCTCCCCTGGAGATGACGAAGGATGACCTCGTCCTGGTCGAGGCCATGCCTCGATGCCAGCTTCTCCAGTGCTCCTTGCGGAGCTCCTGCGGCCGCGGACAGGATGGCACGCTCGAGAGGAAGCATGGGGCGTCCCGTGGCCCTCTTCTCCAGCAGGTAGTTGTCGAGGACGGTGAAGTACCTTGCCTCCATCAGAGCGAGGCTGGGGTCCATCCCCATGAAAGCTGCGGCCTTGTAGAGCGCGGACTCGTGGACGGGTTCACCGTCACGCCACCGCGCAAAGACCGCTCCAGCGAGCTCGCGATCCATGAATGCCTCCCGTCTAGTAGCCAGTGGATGCGTTGAACTCTGGGCTGACGAGAGCCAGAGATGCAACTGCCACCGGCACAGCCCTCTCGAACTGAACCGCGGCCTGCTCCTGGATGACGGTACCGCCTGCATCTGTCGCGATCGTGTGCGAGGGGACGTAGCAGGCCTCGAGGTAGGCCGCTCCGACCGTCGCCTCGTTCGAGTCGCGGAAGTAGAGCAGGAGACCGACCGGCTGAGAGAACAGGTCGGACGCCAGGTTGATGAAGAGGTTCTCGTACCCAGGCGGGATCTTGACGTTGTGCTCGTTCGCCATGTTCTCGACCCCGGGGTTCGGGAACACGAACGGAACGATCGTCGGCGACACCAGGTCCTGGTAGTAGGCGTAGAGCATGCGGAGCAGGCTCGGCCCGTGGTACATGATGCGGCCCAGAGACATCTGGCCCATCGTGCGCCCCGAGACGAAGTAGCTTCGCTCGCTGCCTAGCTCCCAGAACCGAGCGAAGGCCCGGTTGTGCGAGATGTTGATGTTCTGGACGATGCCGATCGGCAATGCCCAGTCCTTCACCGTGCCCCCACTACCGGAGAGCGAGCTCGCAGCGGCTGCTTCCGCTTGAGCGGCGCTCCCGACGATGTTGGCCAGGCGCGGAGGACCGGCAGCGATCATGGTGAAGGCGGCCGACAGGAACTTGCCGTCCACCATGCCGCCCTGCACGTAGCGGCTGTATGGTTCCCACTCGGAGAGTCTGCCCATCGTTGTTCTCCTCTAGTACGCCTGCCTGCCCTACAACTAGATGACCAGCGTGAGCCGGATGTAGTTGCAGGGGTAGGGCACGTCCAGGGTGACGTCGACCAGCACGGTGTCAGGCTGCTTCGTGTCCTGGATGATGTTGTTGAGGTCCCCGCTGATGATGATGCGGTTGTTCTCGAGGAACGAGAGCATGCCCTCGATGACCGTCGAGATGGTGTCCAGGAGCGGCTGGGTGATGTTGAACCGCCCGATGAACTGGCGGAGCCCCACCCGCAGGAACTTGGCGACGTAGTCGACCACCTTGGTGATCGAGAACTCGCGGGTTTCGATGGAGGTGAGGTTGGTCGTGAGCTGGTGCCGGCAGGTGAGCGGGGCTCCCTGCGCCTCCTGGATGAGGATGAAGGCACCACCCGCGGCCATGACGTCGAGCTGCTTCTCCGAGAAGTAGCCCTTCGCCTTGACGTTGCTGCCGATGCCGGTGAACCCGGCGATGGGCATGTTGGTGAAGCTCTGCTGCGGGGGCTGCGAAGCCGTGAGGCCCGCGTAGGCCGCGCAGAGGTAGTAGGCCGGCAGGATCTCCTCTGCCCCACCCACGGAGGACCGAACTTCGGCCGCCGCGGCGTTGGGGACGAAGTACAGGAAGCGGCGGTTGCCGTAGACCTGGGCCTTCTTCTGGATGGTCTCCGCGATCTTGTCCTTGTCCGGCAGGGTCGAGCCCGCGATGACGAGGACCGTGCCGCGGATCTTCATCGACCAGTCAGCGTTGACGATGGCTTCCGTCAGCGGAGTCGTGGTGAAGAAGTCGTCATCGTTCTCACCCGTCGCGAAGGTGGTGCGGAACGTGGTGAGGACACCGTTCGACACTTCCACGGAGTAGCGACGAAGCTCACCACCCACCTGGAGCTCGACGAACACGTTGTCAGTCGCCGGGATGACATCGTTCGGGTCGATGCCGGCCGCCAGCAGCGCAGAGGTCGGGTTCGAGTCGAGGATGAGCTCGTTCGTGGTGGCCGTGGAAGAGGCCGAGAGGCCAGAGGCCACCACGGCATCGATGGACCGAGTCGGGATCTCCGGGCAGAAGAGCGTCACACGCTCGCCCTTCTGGGTCGGGCCGCTCATCGTGGTCGCGTGGGCGTCGAACATCTGCGCCACGGTCTCATCGTGCGTGAGCGGAGCGATGGCGTAGACCTCCTGCGACTCGATGAAGTTGGCGACCTTGGTGTAGGCCACCAGCGTGCCCTCGGGGGCCGCCGCAGAGATCTCATCCACGCCGAGACCGGCACAGAGCAGGTTCGGGGCGTTGACCAGCTCGAAGAACATGCCCAGGCCGAGCGGGTTCTGGCTGGTGAGCGGGCCCAGAACCGTCTCGAGGGTGGTGACGTCGGAGACCGTGATCATCCCCGGCTCCACAGCCGAGGGAGACACGTCGAGGCGCAGACCGCGGTACTGGAGGTAGATGTCCGCGGTTCCTGGGTCGTGGGGTGCGCCAGTCGCCTGGTTGCGCAGGATCTCGCCACCCAGGACGGCGTTGCCGGAGACATCCACATGGAAGTCCGGGTTCGGGCGGCCGCTGCCGACTGCCAGGCGGTTCAGGGAACCGAAGCCCAGGGCGTTGTTGGCCTTGTTGCTCAGGCTGCCCGCCCCGTCATCCAGGACCTGGACCTTGGATGCGAAGCCAGCCAGCGAGCTGGTGAGAACGAGCTGGTCTTCGTTGTTTCCACCGATGGACGCCACAGGCCACTCGACCAGGGCGTTGACGGCTGCCACCGCCTCCGGCAGAGAATTGCTGATGAAGGTCGTCTCGTAGACCTTGGGGCGGTCGTTCATCTTGAAGCGGAGCTTCTTGCCGGCGAGCTGGTCTTCGCCTTGGTCGAGCTGTCCCAGGGTGAACTGGAGCTGAACGGCGGCGGTGTTGCCCGTCAGCTTCACGCGCAGGACGGCATTCTCTCCCTTGGTTCCCACGCTCTGGATGGCGAGCTTGCCCGCCTCGGACACAGCCACGATCTCGCCGGTGCCCGTACCCTTGAAGGCCCCGTCCCCGTTGAGGGCTGCGAGCAGTGCTGTCATGTCGGCCGGGTCGTCATCGAACGTGTGGTCACGGGAAGAGAAGCCGCCCGTGAGGCCCGTGAGAGAAACCTCGACGATGAAGTGCTTGGTGTCGAGTCCAGCGAGGGTCGGAGCAGCAGACCCTACGATCTTGGCTGCGACGTTGATGAACTCGATGTCCTTGCCGGTATCGCTCTGGTCGCCAGACGCGAATCCCAGGGCAGTCAGAGCCGACGATGTGCCCTTCAGGAGGATGGTCTGCTGAGCCCCTGAGAGGGTGGTCGAGAGACGGAGCTTCCCAGACTCGTTGGTGGCGATGACGTCATCGAAGTCGATGGCGGCGACGACATCATCCATGTCCGCGAAGGTGCCGGTGAAGGAGACCGTCTGCTCATCACCCTCGACCCCATCCTTGGTCACGACGACCTTCAGGTTGAGACCGGTGAGCAGGAAGGTCGAGGGGGCGCTGGTGCCCTCCACGAACGCCTGTTCGGCCAGATCGCCTTGCGTTGAGCCGACTAGCTCTGCCTGGGTCGCCACGGTGGTGACCGAGAGGTTCTTGGCTCGGAACCAGGCGTACCGGGGAGAGAAGGGGGCGGACGAGTAGAGCGTGTTCACCTGCGTGGGGTCATAGACCGCAGAGGTGAGCTTGCCATCCTCGTTGTAGGTGGAGAGCTGCTGATTCACGGTGCCCAGCTTGAAGCGCAGCACCTCCACCTTCATGATGCGCGAGCTGTTGGGGGGCATGCCATCGGCGTAGAACACGTCGCCAATCCGCAGGTCGATGGAGCCAGCCCCGGAGAAGGAGAGCGTCCCGCCCGAAGAGGTGGCTGCGAACCCGGTCGCGGTGGTGAGGCCGCTGGACATGGCCGAGGCGCCGCCAACCTCGAAGGTGGCTGACACACCGTCTTCGTAGTAGGCCCCAGCGAACCACTCGACCCAGGGAGACAGAGTGGTGTTGTTCGCCTGGTCCTGTGCGCGGAAGCCTGCTCCCTCGACACGCAGCTCGAGAGCAGCCTTGCCCGAACCGAAGAGAGCCGAGTTGGCCGTTCCGCCACCCCGGACAGTGATGGAGCTCCGGGCACCCCAGGCCGCGGAGGTGATGTCGACCATCTCGTTGCTGCCGTCGTACTCGACGACCGTGGCGACATCCGCACCCACCGCGGCGTTGATCTGGTCCGCGATCTCGGTGGGGGTGAGTGGGTCTCCAGTGGCCGACGCGAAGGTGACGACCACGTCCTCGGTGACATTCAGCCGAGAGGCCACGTTGACCGCCAGGACGAGAACCATCTCATCCAGCACCACACCGGTCTTGAGCAGCGGCTTGGTCCTGATGGTGGCCTTGCCAGCGTAGTTCCACGCCGTGAGGAAGCCGTCACCCGGGTCGCGCTCCAGCTCGGTGAGTGCGCCACCGAAGAGGAAGAACGACCGGATCGTCTCCTCTTCGACGTTCACCTCATCGATGTTCCCGCGAGGCGACGGGAAGTCCGTCTGCGGGATCACCTGGGGGAGCTGGGTGTAGCTACCCTGCTTGGCGTCCGGGTTCAGGGTGCCATCGGAGGTTGTGACCTCGATGACCTCCTTCGCAGGACCACACACAAAGGGGACCAGGGTAGGACGGACGATGGTGGGCGTAGCCGTCCGGAACTCCTGGATGACCTCAACGCCTGGACGAGGAAGTTCGGTGGCCATGTAGCGTTCTCCTCTACGTCTTCACAGTTGTCCGCAGGGGTTGGCTCTCAAACCGTCCCACGGGAGTCCCTCGAACAGTTGGCGGCCGCAAGACCGTCACATCTCTCTCTGTCTGTGCCGATACCGGCAACGGGTTGATGCCGGCTGCGATGTGAGCCTCTATCGCACGCAGTGCCGGAGCATCCTGCGGAGTGTCCCTCTCGGTCCACTGGATGAAGCAAGGACTCGTGACCTGTACCAACACGAGCTCGCTGTCCGGTTCAGGAGAAACCATCGCCCCCGGAGGGCTCTCTGGGCCGATGGAGACGTCGTCGCCGACTTTGAAGAGTCCCGCACGCTGGAGCATGGTCTTGAACGTGCGAATGTGACGCATGCAGATCCAGCCAATCCGGCGTGCTTCTGGTCCTAGCTTGGCAAGACAAGATATCTGCATGGAGATGGCGATGAGGTCTGTGCGAGTCTTCGCCCCCGTCGCCTTGTCGATGGTTCTCATCTGGTCGAGGGAAAGGTTCCCGTACTGAGCTGGGCCGCCGGCGACCACAATGCCGGGCCTGCGCTCAATCTGGTCGCGAGGGATGGGCACCTGGTCGGTGATGACGATCTCGGTGAGGTGCTCGTCCTCGGACCACCGCCAACTGCCTTCCGGCATGTACTTGAAGAGGCCCTGTAGGAACAGGATGTAGAGCCTCGTCGTGAAGGCGAGCGGCTCCTCCCCGATCCCATGAGGGTCGGGCAAGGAGGGAGGAATGAGGTCGAAAGACGTCATCGCTTCTGCGGAATCCCTTGCTCGCCGAACATCTCTTTGTCCATCTGCCTTCTGTACCTGTCCCCAAGCATGGTCCCAAGACCCGCCCCTATGGGAAGACCTATCATCAGCAAGGCTTTCCGAGGGTTGGAAACGCCCGAGGGACCGGGCTTGAAGAGGTGAGGGAAACGGACATTTGCCAGGTAATCTGCGGCACCGAAACCTGCGCCGAGCCCGAGAGCGCTGCGAGCGACAGCGCTCCCAACACGCTTCCAGGAGCTCTGCGGCTTGGGTGCAGGAGCCTCGTTCAGGTGCCTTTCGGCATCCTCTCCGATCTTCACCAGCTCATCGAACAGTGCGCGTCGACTGATCACTGTTGTGCCCTAGGTTGCGACCCCACGCGGGTTGTAGTTGTAGACGGCCATGATGTTCTGGACGTCAACAACTCCGTCCGTGTGTTGTGGGTTGGTGAAGTTCCTCTCCGCCGCCGGCGACAAGGTCGCCACATCCACATTCACGGGGAGCTTGTACGCCACATCTCCCACAGGCAGGAGATGTAGAGAAAGCTCCTGATGAACCGCAGCCCTGAGACGCTGCGTATGATTGACGGCGAAGACTACCCATCTCTTGTTCTCGGCCTCGACGAGGATATCTTTGGGCTTGATGGGTGGGAAGGAAATTAGCCTTCCACTCGTGTCTTGGTTATGGGCTTCCCCGTGAGGGCCCATCGTGGGTGTGTTGGTGGCTGGGTCGATCTGGATGAAGCACTCGATAGGAGAAAAGTAGCCCCCCAGATACCCGGTATCGAAGCACGTGAGGCAATTCGACTTGGTGCGTCTGCTGGTCACTCGGTCGTAGCAGATGCACTTTGGCCCGAACGTACGGACGGGGAAGAGCCAGCACTTCCTGCCGATGAGCTCTCGGAAAAGAACATCCTCCTGTCGGGTGATCTCCATGGCGATGAGGTCTGGTTCGCCATCCTGCGTCGTTGGTCCCACATCAGTAACCTCAGAGGTCGGCTGATGGGTGATGCGAAGCAGGTAGAAGAGATGTCGCCACGTGTGTAGCAACGCTGGGCCAGTGTCCCTGAAGTGGTAGATGTCTTTCAGGGGAACGCTGATAGATGTCCAGGGGCCGTGAGGAGACTCAGAGCGCAGCACCTGAAAGGTGTATGTGAGGATGTCGTCGGTGGCGGGTAGAAAGTCGGCGAGCTCCCAGAACAGATCCATGTGATCCAGGTCGAAGCTACGTGCGTAGAACTTGGTGACCTGAATCATGAAGTTGACTACCTCTGCCCCAACTGGATGAGAGCAGCGACCAGAGGACTGGCCGTCTTGCGCATACTCGCAGCCTTCTGCATCTGAAGGGGCTGGGACCATACCGAGCCGGGCTGCACCATGTCCGGCTGAGGCTTCCCGGCCCCGCGGATGCGATCCAATTGCCGTCCGAAGAAGCCTCTCTGGTTGGGGCCGGGCGTGTTGGGGACACCCCGAGATGTCATCATCTCGTCGTAGGCATCCAGCCCTTGGGGGCGGACGGCCGGCATCGCCTGTGTCTTGGCCATTCCAGGATTCAGCATGCCCTCAGACAGCACCGAGCTATGTGGCTGAGCGGGAACCATCCCAGCGGCACCAGTGGCTGCCGCCGGTGCCCCATGAGACTTGGCCAGATTCCCGAGGGAGTTCGGGTCTAGCTTGTTGACGCCCTTGGTGGCCAGACCGCTGATCTGGTTCCTGCCGAGGTGCCCAGCGGCCGCACCGATGGCTCCCCCGTAGAGAGCACCTTTGAGCCGTTGCTTCTGTCCAGTCACTGGGTCACGAGGAGCACCGACTGTGGCCCCGAGACCAGCACCAACCAGGCCTGCCGCCACCTGGGGTCTCTTGGCGGCAAAGTTCAGGGCCTTGGTAGCTGCCGGAGCAGCCTTGGCCATCATGGGAGCAGCCTTGGCAGCCAGCCCACCCAAGGCACCCAGGATGTTGGCCTGCTTCTCGATCTCGGCTGCCTGTGTCTGAGCAAGCTCACGCCCCATCGTGTCCGCGGCAGCGATGCTGCCTTGGAGTCGATCCAGACGTGGGGTCTGGGACATGAGCCCACTCTCCCGAGAGAACTCGACCAGCTCCTCGGGAGGAAGTGATCCAAGCGCAGAACGAAATGCCTGCTCCTGGAGGGGCTGGGCATCGGCCATCTTAACGAGCCAGTTGTCCATGGTCACTTCCTTCGGAGAAGGTGGGAAGCCAGCAGCCCGATGCCTGCCCCTGTGCCTGCGCCGGCGATGGTTCCCTGCACCGGGTGCTCACGCATGGCCTTGGCCATGCCGTGCATGAACTCTGTGGACCTACCGCTCATCTTGCCGCGGAAGGTAGTCTCAGGCTTCTCATGGTGGTGCTTCACCGCAGACTCGAAGGCTTCCTCGGTGGCGCCCTTCCCAGTGTCCTTGCGAGGACGGTTGCCTAGATAGGTCATGCCACCGCCAGCGGCTGCCCCTATACCCAGAGCTGCAAGGGTCGAGGGCTTAGCCAGGTGTTGAAGCTCTGCACCGCCGTGGGCAAGTGCGCGATCCACTACACCAGCCTGCTTCTCGATTGGCTGTTCGACGGGGGCAGAGACCGGCTCCTTGAAGCGGATCATGGCCTCCGCGGCGGCAGACCACTCTTCTCGCTTCTCGTCCTCAGTCTTCAGTCCTTCGAAGAAGTCCTGCTGCGACTCCATGGCCCCTCCGTACTACGCGATGAGGTAGAAGAGCAGCCACTTCCCGTTGGCGGCGTCGAACACGATCTGAACGACGGTGCTCACGCCATTGCTACCCCGTACGTAGTCTCCGAGTTCCTTGTACGTACCGAAACAGTGCTCTCTGAACTTGGTGTGATCCACGGCCTGATTCTCCTATTCTGTCCTGCCCATGGGAAGGGACTTCACCATCCCCCGTAGAACCCATTGGTCCAGAGATAGAGCGCCTCGGCGGCGCGTACCTGGGATGCAACCCTCGAGAACTCCTCTTTGGTGAGGAGGCCATTGTCGTAGCAGTGATGGTGTGTCTGGCAGAGGACGAGGCAGTTCTCCTCGGAGATCGGACCTCCGTCCCTGTCCGACTTGATGTGGCAGAAGTCGAGGGCGCGGGACTCACCGCAGACTTCACAGGCAGCTATGCCCCGCTTCTGTAGCACCTTGCGCTTGTGCCACTGAGCTGTCCTGAAACGATCATCTCGTGCTCGACGCCACGGTGCTTTGTAGCCCGCCTCCTTCATGCGCCGCACGACGACACCGTAGGAGACGCCGTATTTCTGCGCGATCTCCTCGTAGGTGGAACCTGCATCCGACATCTTGATGGCCTCGTCGACGGGAAGCTCCTGCCGACGGTGTGAAGGACGTCCGATGAGTGCCTTCCCTGGGGAAGAGCGGGGAATGTCGAACTTCTCGAGCCAGTCGATCCAGGTCGCGTACTTGACGTTGTAGAACTTGGCCGCGTCAGAGGCGACGTGTCCGAAATGCGACATAGCGGCCCACATGAACTCGCGAGTGGGGACAAAGCCGAGCACCTTCTCGGTCCGTCGACCTCCACAGCCTCTGAGCTTTACACCCTGCTTCTTGAGACAAGCCTTCACTCCCCCAGGCGTCACTCCCTTGAGGCGAGCTATTTCGACAGTTGACTGACCTCCCTCATAGAGGGCTCTCACTTCAATCGGATCCATCTTCTGCGTAGGCATGGCCAGAAGGTAGACGATCAAGATGAAAGTGTCAACCGACATAGTATCAGCTCACCAACCTCCGTAAAAGCCATTTGTCCACAGATATTCACTGTGAACTCCACTTCCCCAGCCATTCTCCAGGTTGATGGCAATCTTCATCTCTCGCTTCTTGGCTTCGTAGCGGTTGGCGAAGAGACTGATCCACGACTGGATGAGAGGAGTCTTCTCGTTCAGGTTGACCTGGATGCCTCCATCGGAGAAAGGTAGCGAGTTGCGAGTCATCAAGAGCCCGACGGACTCCAGCAGGTTGATGGTCGTACCCCGAAGAAGCAAGCTCTTCGAGGGGAAGTCCCCGAAGCTGTGACCCGAGAACGGAGGGGTGGTGTTGTAGTCGTCGATGGCATCGATGACGGCCCAGGCGATGAGCCTATCCGAGTGCTCTTCACCTTGGATGAGCCGGTTCAGCTCCGGCTTGTCTCGAAGGAAGTTCCGCACCACCTGAACGAACTGAGCCAAAGAGATCGGCTGTCCTGGAATCATGGACGGTCCGAGCTCCGTGTAGTCGAAAGGCATGAAGCTACCTCCGGTGGTTGTGGCCGTTCTTGGGCTTGTCCTCGGCAGCCAGGCGTTGACCTTTCTTCGCCTTGGCGGCCGCGTACCAAGAAGGCACAGGTCCGATTACTATGACGCCGGCGTTGGCCAGAGCTCTCACCTTCTCGGTCACTAGCTCGACGGGCATGTTGATAGCCTCGCCAGGTGCTAGGACCTTGCGATAGAGCGGGACCTGGCTAGGGGTCTTTCCAGGCCCGTCTGTGACGTTGGTGACCCTCACGAACACGGGTCACCCTACCAGCGCTTCTTGCTCTTGCCCTTGTGCTCAGGCTCCGTGCTGGTAGGCGCAGGAGGGAGCGGCTCTGGCTCGGACTTCGGGGCCTCCACAGGAGGCTCCACCACAGGAGGCGGAGGGATGGGGGCGGCCTCTTCCTTCTTGGGCTCCGGGGGCACCTCGACAGGAGCAGCCACGACCGGTTCGGTCTTCTTGAGGGACTCGAACCCCAGGTCGACCGGCTTGATGTCGATGGCACCCTGCTTGAACAGCAGCTTGAGGGACGGCTCCAGGCGCTTCATCGTCGCCTCGTCCACGTCCTTGTGCTCCCCAGGACGGAGACGTGTGCCGGCGATGGAAGGGACCGGCTCAAACCTGGCGGCGTGCCGGTGCAGATGTGCTTTTGAACGGTCGAATGAAGTGTTGGTGATGCGGTAGAGCATGGTCGAGGCCTCCCGAGTGATGAAGACACAAGGGGGGCGCTCGACCAGGCGCCCGACTAGGGTTATCTGATCGAGCGCCCCCTTACCTTGCCCGGACTAGAACTGCGAGACGTCCGGGAACTTCAGGCCGGCATCGACCCGGTTGTTCACCGCGCCGAGCTGGTCCTCATCGACAGGCAGCTTCGCCTCGGAGCCGCTGGTCAGGTCGCCCGGGGTCACGGAACCCCCGTAGAGCTCCATCTTGCGGATGGCCGAGATGTTCACCACCGCCATGCCGATGTCCATCCAGCTCTGCCAGGTGATGAGGTTGGCGATCTTGTCGATGTAGAACTTCGTGTTGTTCAGGATGTACGACTTGCCGAGGAACTCCGGAGCGGCGAAGCTGTACACGTTGCCCGGACGGAGGATGTCCGTCTTGATGGTGCGGATGAGCTTGCGGCCGAGGAGGACGTTGTACTTGTAGCCGTCCACCATGGTCTCGCTCTGCATCTTGTCGCCCATGTCCTGAAGGGTCCACGACAGGATGTCGTCGTAGTCCACCTCGGTCATGATGAAGCGCTCGGTGCGGAGCCGCTCGCCGTCCATGAGCTTGAACAGGTTGACGAAGTCCGGACGGGTGACCGGCCAGACCGTCCAGTCGTCCACGCCCTTGTCGACGCAGACGGCGCCCTTGATGATGCTCTTCTTGACCACCGAGTCGTAGGTCGACGCCTTGAGGGCCGTCGCCGTGCCGTTGGCCTCGAGCTGGAGAGCCTGGACCGCCGCCTCGGCGTGCTGGAGCGCCACGCGGTCCTTGATCTCCTGCATGTCCTTCACCGAGTTGTCCTCGATGATCTTGGTGACCGGCATCTCGTACGCGAGAAGCTCCTGCTCGGTCTTCTCGAACTTCTCCGAGGAGATCGTGAAGAAGGGGATCTCGGCACGCGGCGCACGCACGAAGCGGGCCGTGGGCTGGCCACGGAAGGTGATCGACATGGCCCGGGACTGCGGCTCGATGTCGACGATCTTCACGAGGGTGTCGTGGTTGACCGACCGCTGGCAGTCCGTGCGGGTCACCGGGTCGGGCGGGATGATCTTGTCCCAGAAGCAGACCTCGCGCAGACGGTCCCGGACGTACACGGAACCGACGGCAGCGATCTTCTCCTTGCCCTCGCTCGTGTCGAGGCGCTGGGCGAACATGTCATTCAGAACGCGAGCCGGAACGCTCATGAGTTTTTCTCCTTTTCCTTGTCCTACGGGTCCGCTCTTGCGTCCCGGTTACGCCGCGATCGTGAAGAGGTACGGGCTGACCGTCTTGAAGCGGAGCTTCTTGGTCGTGCCCGAACCGGTCACCCGAGTGCAGAAGGCACGCACGCAGTACGTGCCAGCGCTGGTCGGGAGCTTCTTCAGACCCTTGCGGGTCAGGAGGTCGACGGTGCAGTCACCGACGATGAGCCACGTGTTCGCCCCGATGGTGCCGTCGGAGGCGTCGAAGCAGGTGGTCTCGGCCTCGAACTCGCCGATGTAGATCACCGGCAGCTTCTGGATGGCCTGGGTGTCGTACCGGCCACGCTCGGCGAAGACGGGGTACGTGGGGACTGCCACGTTGCCCGAGCCGCCGCGGGCGAGCTGGTACGAGGTGTTGAGCTGAAGCCACTCCCCATCGATGACGGGGTTGGTGGCGTACGGGTTGAGAAGCGACGCATCAGCCAGCGGGAAGTCACGGCGGCTGAGAGGCGTGAGCTCCGAGATCAGGTTCATGTGCGGGGCGAGGGACATCGCAGTTTCTCCTCAGTTCGTGTTGGGTTCTAGCCCTCGAGGATCGCCTGCTCGAGCGCCGATGCGGCGTCCGAAGCGTTCCCCGGGTGGTCGGAGAGCGACGCCAGCTTCACTTGCTGCGCCGACAGCTCGACCGCCTTCTCGTACGTGTCGAGGTCATCCGACTGCATGAGTCGGTCGACCTTCTCGGCGTACGGCGTGTCCGAGTTGAGATTCTTGGCCTCCATCGAGGTGGCCAGCTTCTCGACCCGCTCACGCTTGTGGTAGAAGGCGAGCTTCTCCTTCAGGCTTGAGTTCTCCTCGGACAGGGCCCTGAGAGTCGGGCCCACCTGCCGGAGGACCTCCGCGACCTTGTCGCTGGACAGCTTCTGCATCGGCATGGTCTCCTTCTCCTCTGGTCCTGTCCTACTGCTGGGGAGCAACGCCAGGTTGCCCACCGCCGCCACCCTTGGCCGCTTCGAGAGCTGCCTTGAGCTTGCACACACGGCACTCGCCCGTCTGACCGCAGGTGCACCCATCGGGTGCTTCATCGGCCGAGGCGAACGAGCCCATGGGCGGGGAGTTGCCCTGTACGTTCATCCCACCACCACCGCCCATGCCCTGAGCGAGCTTGATGCGGTGAAGCCTGGAGGCTGCCGTCTTGAGCTTGCAGAACCGGCACTGCTCTCCACCGTTGCACGTGCAGCCGGCCTCCGCCACCTTCTGGAGGAAAGCTGCCTGAGCCGCTGCGATCTTCACACCGGCGATCTTGGCGACCTCGGTGTTCCGCAGATTCTCCTTGAGCTTGGAATCGTGCGCTGCGCTGAGGGCCGGCTCCTCGAGAACCTGTGCGAGCTGGCTCTTCTGTGGCCCCTTCGCGTCGCGCTTGGTGTAGTTGATGGCCGCCTCGTTGGAGGCGATCAGCTTGCGCCCCTGGTTCCCGTAGCCCGAGGTGGGGCCTCCGGGACCGCTCTGGGGCTGCGTGGCGTCGGTCACCGTGAGTCCACCCTCACCTGGGAGAGGACCGGCGCTGCGCGGGGACGAGATGTCCGCCTTCATCACGTCCTCACCGGCCAGCTTGGCGAGGATGTGGGCCTTGGCGATCTCGGCCGCGGTCTTGCCCATCTGGCGACCGACCAGTGCTCCGGTGGCGCCGCCGAGAAGACCGCCGCTGACTGCGCCACGCCCAGGATGTCCGGGTGTGCCGATGGCTCCTGCGGTGGCTCCGAGAGCTGTGCCGGCCGCAGCGCCTGCCGCAGCCGGATGACGTGCCGCCAGTTCCGCGATGGTCTTCAGCGTGTCGCTGGCCCCGGCGGTCTTGCCGAGGTTCACCAGCGGACCCTTCTCGGGGTACTTCGCGTGGGGAACCGCACCGGATGACTGGCCCGGGGCCTGGTTCCGGTCGTTGGCGATCTGGGTCGCGCCACCAGGCAGCTCGGCCGCCTGCATGCCGGTGCCCGCCTCGCTCTGCGCGGGGTCGTCACCAGCCGGCTTGTCCTTCTTGTACTTCTGGGTACCACCCGTCGCCTGGTTCAGGTCGAGGGCGGTGTCGCCCTTGCCGGGACCCTGGGGCGAGTTCCCCACCGCACCCTCGGCCAGCTTGGAGATGGCCTGGGTGAGGATGCCGCGCTGCGCCGGCACGATGCTGTCCGTGTTGTCGGCGATGTAGTCGCACGCGGACGCCAGCTTCTCGACGAAGCCCGGCTCAGTGAGCCCAGCGGTCTTCATGCAGGACTCCTTGTCTTCACCGTACTCGGCCTTCTCCTCCTTCTTCGAAGGGAAATGGCCGTGTTCCTTCTGCTCATGCGCCACAAGGTGACGCACCTTCTCTTCCTTCGCCTTTTCATCCTCGGCGAGCTTGACGCTGGCGTTCTGGATGACCCCCTCAATGAGGGATTGGAGGGGAAGGTTCGACGTGAGATCCCTCAGCATTTCACGCTCCTGTTGGTCGTGCCGCTGGCGGCTCCACATGCTGGATGGCGGCAGCCTGCGGAGCAGGCGGCTGCACTATCGAGTTCACCTTCGAGTACTTCCCTGTTCCCGCGAGCGGCTTGGTCGGAGCAGGGGTGCTCTTTATGTCTGCGACCTGTTGAGGTGGCGCAGTCGTGAGACCCACAGTTGCGATCTTCACGAGCTCGTCCGAGAAGGCTGCTAGAGCTTCCTTGGACAGTCCACCTGGATCGGCCGTTTTGGTGTCATCTCGGGGCGTGTCGTACTTCGCCTTGGCTTCGCGTCGCCCTTCCGCGGTGCCATAGCCCTTCGGGGACTTTCCTACCGAATGCGCCTGCTGTGTGGCGAGAGCCCATGCCTCTGACTCTGGCATGGAGGAGTTCCTCGCCATGATGTGCCGCGCTCGGTCGTGAATCCACTTGGGCATGTTCGTCACAGCTCCCGGGGAGCAGGGCTCATCACCCCGCTCCCCGGGTGCATGATCTCCTACCTCATCTTGTAGCCGGCCTGCTGAAGCATCTCGACCGCACGCTGCTCGACGAGCTGGTTGACCTGATCCTCGTCGCTCATCTGCGGCTGCTGCCCCTGGGCCTGCCCCGGCATCTGCATGCCCGGCTGCTGCGGCTGCATGCCCTGAGCCGGCTGCTGCTGCTGCGCGGCCTGCTGCTCCTGGATCGGCTGACCGGTCGACGGGTCGATGCCGTTCTCGGTCAGGATCTCACCCGCCCGCATCTCCGCAAGCTTCTCGATGGCGAAAGCGGTCTTCGACTTCCACGAGTCCGACGCCTCGTCGTACTCCTGGTTCGCCGTCTCACGACCAGCCTTGACACCGGAGACGCGACCGGCGACCGTGCCCGCCGCGCCGACGCCGGCAAGGTACTTGCCGCGGTTCGCCGACAGGTGGCTGCCGACAGCCTGAGCGCCCCTGGAGACCGCATCAGCAGCCGCGCCCGCGTGATGCTTCAGGGCGGCCACGCGGCCGGTCATCGTGCCGGCCATGCCAGGGTTGCCGATCGGGCCGAGCGGGGTGGAAGCGGTCTTGGTCTGCTCGGAGGCGATCTTCTGGAGCTCCTGCGTGTAGGCGTGCGCCATCACGCGGCCCAGGAAGTCGGCCTCGGCGAACTTGGCCTGCGCCTCCTTCGCCATCTGCTGCTCCTGCTGCATGCCCTGCTGGGCCTGCATCTGCGCGATCATCGCCGGGTCGACCTGCGAGGGGTCGATGGCGTTCGGGTCCTGCTGCTGACCCGCCATCTGCTGTTGGATGAACGCGTCGTACTGCTGCACCGCCGCGAGCTGCTCGGGGGTGAACTGCGACACATCGAAGCCCTGGCCGTCGGTCTGCTGAGCGCCCTGGGCGTTCGGGTCGACTTGCTGCTGCGCGTTCGGGTCCTGCGGGGCTGCGCCCTGCTGACCACCCTGCGCCTCCTGAGTCATGACCTCGTTGTACAGGGAGTCGAGGTCCTGCGGCGACGCCTGCGAGAGGTCCAGACCCTCGGCCTCGGCGAGCTTCTGGAGGAACATGTACTGAGCGGTCTTCTCGATCTCGGCCTCGGGGGCTACGCCACCGGTGCCATACGCCTTTGCGAGCCAGCTATCCATCGTCATCTCCTCTTTGTGGCCATTTGGCGGGCTTTCCTCGAAGTGCAAGCACCTCTATGCAGCCGCCTCCTGGTGTCCCATACGGGCCAGGGACATCGCTGCCTCGTTGGCGAGCGGGAAGTCCCTATCCTGCTGGAAGGCCCCTACCAGGTACGCGAGCGACTCGGGGCCGAGAGCGCTCGTGGCCACCTTCTCAACCCCACCGGCGAAGGCCTCTGCCATGCTCGGACCGAACAGGTCGGCCCTAAGTTGGGGGTCGAGGGTAATGCAATTCTCGATGACGCTGGCCTTCTTGATGAGCTCCTGGCGGTAGCCGTTGTAGGCCGCTGCCAGCTTCTTCATGAACGGATCGGTCTCCTGCTCGACCTTCTTGTCCTCAGGCAGACGACGAGCGGTGATGCGGATGATCGTCACGCGAGGGGTCAATGCAGGAGAAGCGATGCTTCGTGCGCGTAGCATGCCGGTGAGGTTCAACAGCTCTGAGAGACGATCATCGGCGAGGTCGGGGGAGAAAGCAACGGGATCGACCTTGTCGGTCGACCCGAAGACCTGCCCCTTGCTGTCCATCTCGTCTGCCATTTGCTTGTCGCCGATGCTCACGAGCGTGAGCCTCTGGAACTCACGAGGCTTGAGGATGATGCCCATCCGTCCCAACGTGCCGAGTGACGGGCCGAGTCCAAGCCCGCCCATGATGTCCAGCACGTCCTTTGGGATGTCTCGTTCAACGCCTTCAAGCCTTGGCAGAGCGTCTCTTGTGAAGGGCCCTGCCGGTATGGACTTTATAAGCTCGCTGACTTTCCTGTGGGAAGCACGTTTTTCTGCACGCTTCCCATCGAAGAGGACTTCGGCGAGCTTGTCCATCTCCTTCAGGTGGCAGCAATCGGGTGTCAAGAGCTTCGCGCAAGGGCACTTCTTCGATGCCTTCTTCTCGTGATGCTCCTTCGCGCCAACCTCGTTGTCGGCGAAAAGCACTCGAAGGGACTTCAACGAGACTCCGGTCATCCCGCCGAATCGCTCCTTGGTGCCGCCCATGTGGTACTGGTAGCTGTCCTCGGCATCCTGCTTCGAGGCGTAGCCCAGCATCACCTTGTGCTCGTCGAAGGACCCATCCTTCTTGAGTTGCTTGACGACGTAGGCGGTCTGGTGATGACGGTCCGGGCCAACGTAGGCGTCGAGCTCTTCCCCATCTGCGTCCTTGGTGCCGGGGATGTAACCGTAGTCGGCCTTCATGAACCGCTTGTACTTGACCTCGCCGGTCTTCTTGTCCTTGTACTGGCGGGTCTCGCCCTTCTTCCATTCAACCCAGACAGGGACCCCGAGAACATCGAGCTTCTTCTTGACAGCATCGTTGGCAGTCTTCTCGAGATCAGCCTCGTTCGTGGTGTTGAAGTGGCAGCTCATGCACAGCCACTTCTGTAGTCCACGGTTGTAGAAGACCTCGCTCTTCTCGCAGCGAGGACACTCCCGACCGATGCTGCTGGCGATCTTCATCGCGTCGATGTGGCCGGTGTGGTTGCGGGTGGGAATACTGTCCCACCAGTCCTTCTTCTGCTGGACCTCTTGATGGGCTTCTGCCTTCTGAGCAGCCTTCGCTGTATCGGGCACCAACGACTGCGGGACAACAGCAGCCGTCTTGGTGAGGACGCAGCAGCTACCGAAGCAGTTCTGCCGAAGGTCAGAAGCCAGCTTGGCAAGGACCTTGGCAGTCTTGTCGGCGCCGATGAAGACGAAGCTGATGTCGAAGAAGCGAGGACGGTCGTTCCTCACCGCGACCTTACGGCCGTCGGGGAGGATCTTGTTCATCATCCTGCTGGCGTGTTCACAGTAGTCGCTGGTGGTCTTGGACGCCTTCTCGCAGATGGTGCAGAAGTCCTCGGGGACCTTGCAGCCCATCGAGACATCCGGGAACTCTCCCTGCTCGATGCGCTCGATGACGTCGTAGGCGCCCCACTTCTTGGCCAGGACGCGGTCGAGGTAGATGATGAGCTCGACCCGGTGCATGACCGGGTTCCAGACAGCGAGCTCTACCCGTCCGAACGCCTTGCTCGGGTCCTTGTTGACGTGGTGCTTGTACGGGTAGGCGTTCATGAACGTGGGGAAGCCGTAGTCCCACGTCTTGCCGACCTCCTGCATCTTCTCGGGGGACATCTCGTCCCAGCCGGGAGGTGCGTGGATCAGCGCCTTCTCTGGGAACAGGTCTCCGTTGACGTTCGAGCCCCAGTACTCACCGGCGCCGAGAGCGTTGACGAGGATGTAGATGCCGTGCGGGGTCGACTTGACTGCACGGAGGAAGTCCTGAATGCGCGGATGCAGCTTGGACCGGAAGTCGGGAGCTGCTGTCTTCTCGAGGCCGCCTCCGGTAAGGGGCCAGACGTTCTGGTTCCCTTGGTCGTCGAACGCCTTGACGGTGAAGACCTTCTCCATCATGCAGAACTACCAGGGCTCGTCCGTTGATGTGCGCACCGGGACTCGGACGACACGCTGCTTGCCTCGTTCCCTCTTGAGACGAGCGTGCTCTCTCTCGAGATCTCGCAGAGACTGGGCACTGCTTCTCTCACTGCCCATCTGCTGAGCCATCTGCCGCGCCTTGTAGCGGTTGAGGTTGTGCTGCATCTCTTCAATCTCCTGAGCGCGGGCCAGGAGGTCTGGATCGTTCTCACGTTCGGCTCGCGTGAGGTTCTCCACATCGAGCCTCCGCTTGACTCCACTGGGCTCCAACATGTCTTGGAGCTGGCGCACGCGCAGAGCTTCCTGCTCTTTACGGTGCCCGAAGATGCCTTCATCAGTCTGCTGGATGAGCTGCCTTTCCTTGAGAGCCAACAGCGGATCAGGAGCCATGCTGGCATCCATCTGCATCATCCGCTTGGCGTTCATCTGCCGCTCGCTTGAGGTCTCCCACGGCAGCTTGCCGACCATCGGGAGCTTCCTGATGTTGGTCAGGTGCTGGCGAGAGGAAATGAGGCCAGTGAGCTCTCCGAGGTTGATCTGGCCACGCTCGCCGGCTGCCTGCTCAACTTGGTTCCGCACCCAGCTCCCCGCAACGTAGGGGTCGCCGGAGAACTCCGGGTTGAATCGGTGCAGGGTTGAGAAGGCCCGCATCGTGTGCTGGCTCGGCATCCCCTTGAGGTCGGGGTTCGCCTGGATCATCTTCTTGTAGTTGCGGCCCTTCGTGAGACCTCGACGAAGAGCATCGTAGGCATCGCCTGCGAGATTGATAGCGATGCTGGTGGCGATGGTGGCCCCGACGCCAGCTCCAGCATAGGCCAAGTTTCTCGCCATCGGGTTCTTGATGCCGGCGATAAGGCCTTGCGCTACCGGGGCAGCCGCACCTGCTAGAGCCCCAGCGGCTCCAGCAACGGCAGCAGCCTTCTTGAGGATGCCATCGAGGTTCTCGAGAATCTCGGCCCTGAACGGACTCTGCCGCACTTCCTCAGCGGTCTCGGACATGTAGTTGAAGATGCCCGGGGAGACCTCGGCCACCTTCGACATCAGGAACTCGCTGGTGGTGACCATCACATCCCTCCGGGGCCGGGTCCCTGAGGCATCGACTGGTATCCTTGCAGGTTGGGGTCGAAGCCCATGTTCGCCTTGCGGTACTCCTGCTTCCCCTTGCTGATGGACGACCCAAGTCCCATGACGCCGCCCGCAAGCATGATGGGAGCTGCGATGCCGTGCTTGCGAACGACACCCTTCACAGCACCTTTGGCCAGGGCCGGCAACACTCCGAGCATGGCTGTCTTCTCCAGAGAAGAGCCTGCCATGTAACGAAGGATCGACCCCGCGAACGAGAAGCGTGTGTAGTTCATCGGAGCTCACTCAAGAAGGTGGTGGTCTGCTTGAGCCCTTCGCGCACCTGGCAAAGGGCGACCTCAGTGCGGACCTGCTCCTCCGCAGCCTTCACCAGGCCGGCAAAGGTACGGATGACCGGGTGCTCGATGTTGACCAGCATGGAAGCTGTCTTGGTGAGCTGACCCTTGAGGACCTCAGGACGCACCTCGCCGGCAATCTTCTCCACGATGGGCTTGAGGATGGCGAAGACCATGTCCTTCGATGCTGTCTTCTCCAGGGCCGAGATGACACCGCCCAGGCCGGCGCCATCCGGGTCCAGAACTTCGTGTTTCACAGCAGCATAGAGGTCGGCCTTGGCTTGCTTGACGAGGAGATCGAACTCCTCGTGAGCCGCAGTGAGCTCCGTGTTGGCTGCACGGAGTTGGGTGTGAAGGTCGTGCACGTCGAGTGTGGGGTCCGAGTGGGCCACCTTGACGTTGCTGGCCAAGGCTGCGCCGATGGGAACAGCTCCACCGATCAGTGCGCCTGTTCCAGCACCGTGACGAAGCCCCTCCATCCGATGTCCGGGCTCAGCGCGCAAAGCACCGAGGCCAGCACCTATGGACGTACCAGCCCCGATGCCCAACGCCACTCGCTTCGCCGAGTCGACCATGCCGGCCATCTTCTCGATGGCTTCTCCCTGCCGGAACTGCCCATCGACCCCGCCGCGGCTGTTGAGATACTCCATGCCCGACTCGGGGTCGGCGAACTGGGTCTTCTCGAGGACATCCTGCGGGGACCGGTGGTAGTCCGAGGACATGACCTTGCCGTCGTGCGCTGGAGAACCACCGTCCTTCGTGTCACGAAGAACGACTCCGGGATCGGCGACATCGAAGTGGACGTTCTTGTCCTCGGACTTCTGAAAGAGCTCCTGGAACGCCGAGTTGTTGGCGAACTCGACCACCCGCTTGATGTGCTCGTTGTTCAGCTCCGGGTGCTCCGCCACCATGTCGACGATGGCCTGGTTGAGGGGTACCCCTCGGTCCAGGAACATCCGCACCGATCGGTGCCCGATGGTCTCGAGCAGCTCTGGGGGTACTGTCTGGGCAGGGGAACTGGTAAGGAGCTGCTCGAAAGGATCCATGAGCCTGCTGTCCTCCGATAGGATGGATAGTAAGGGTATCATCTCAGAGTGGGAAGGAGAAACTGCCAGTGTCCAATGTCTTAACCCTCGGGCAAGCGGCCAAGTTGATAGGAGTCAGCCAGCGGAGCGTTCACCGTTACATCCGCAAGGGCTACCTGAGGAGAGCAACAAAGGGCAGAGGTAGTGGAGTCTTCGAAGATGACGCCGAGCGCCTGCGCAAGACGGTAGAAGAACCCCTCCCCATCTCCATCAACAAGTTCACCTTCGTGGAGCTCTACGAGAAGGTGATATGGCTCGAGCGGCAGATGGCGTCTGTACTTCACGTACTCAACCTCCGCCAACAACCGCTCCAGAGAACCGACGCCGAGATGTTCGCTCTCTTCAAGATGGCAGAGCGTCACCTCAACGAAGGATGGTCTCCACCAGATGAACCTAACTGGGTGGAGATCTTCCTACAGCTCAAGCGCGAACACATCGAGCAGATCGAGAGAACTACAAACTGCGAGGACCCGTGGCTGCCCCTATACCAGCTCGCAGCAGCTATGCACCTGGCTGCCTACGACGGAGCCCTGAAAGAGAAGTTCCTCGCCGGTCGAGAGAACATCCGCGCCATCGGAGAGTTCTGGGTGCGCCTCAAGGGAAGAGGACCAAGAACGCTCGATCTGCTCATCAAGCGAGACTCTGTTCCGTTCAACCGTCTGCTTCGTCTGCTAGACAAGAGAAAGACCAAGAGTTCTGCAAATCTATCCCCCTTTGAGAGATAAGAAAATTGAGTCCAGGATTCATACGCTTCTAGGGCGGCCGCCCGAAGACCCCTGGACCAACTCTCTATCTCCGGAGGATACACATGAAGACGTCACCGAAGGTCAGCGGATTCTTGGTTCGTTGTGGACTCGAGCAGGAGCAGCAGCCGGCGCAGCCGCAGATGCCCCCGCCTCCGCTCCCGCCGACGTACTCGGCGGATGAGCTCTCGACCGAGCAGCTCTCCGCGCTCGTCGAGGCCGGTGCCGAGCGCGGCTGCGCCCGCGCCATCGACAGGAAGCTCGGGCGGCGGGGAGAGGCCTCGGGCTTCCTCCCCAGCGGGTGGAAGGCGATCAGCTTCAACGTGGTGGTGGCCGTGACCGCCATCGGCGGCACGATGCTGGTGAAGCGCTGGACCAGCAAGAAGTCGCAACCCGCGGCCGCTACGGACTCGATGGGAGCGATCCCCCTCCCCACGAAGCGCACGGCCCTCTCCTAACCAGCCAGGCCCCCTCACGCAGTACGCACGCGAGCCGCGGACTCTCCGCGACCTCGCTTCTTAGGTAGCTGAGGGGGAGGCGCGTCGACTGTTGCTACCAGTCTGAACCTGGGGCGCAATGACATCAGGACGTGGGTAACGCATCATAGACGCCAAGAAGCAAAGCAAGATGGAGTGGAAAGCGTCGTCCGTGGAGTTCGGGGACTTCTTGTACTGGTTCAAGCGCATCTGCTCGTTGTACTCGGAGAAGATATTGAGCATGTCGGCGCCGTAGGGGTTCTGGAAGTCGTCCCACTTAGGGAACCGAAAAACGTCTCGTCTCTTGATGGCATTGAAGAGATCAGACATCACTTCAGTACGGTGCACCAGGAAACGCTGAAGCCCGTCGTCGTACTTCACCTTTGTGGAGGGGGTGGAGTACTGATACTTGGCGATGCGCTGCCAGCCGTACTTGCGCGTGAGCTCGTCGTTCGGCCAGAAGCCCCCGCCGTAGTCCACACCTACCAAGGTGACGTGAAAGCGAGTGAGCAGCGCCTCGATCATGGGCATCTGGTAGTCGGGCTCAGCCTCCTTGCCCTCGAAGCGATGGATGTAGAAGATCGTGAAACGCCCCTCGATGTACGCTCCCAGAGATACCACCGTGTAGGTGTTCTCTCCAGTGCCCCAGTCCACGCCCATGAAGATGGGAGTGACAGCTCCTAGATGCTTACGGATGGTGTCTACGAACTCGTTGTCGAGTGAGTAGGAGGGGTCACAGTTGTCCATCACATCTTGGCGCGTGAGTGGACGTGTGCCGGAGTCGTAGGAGAGCCCCAGAACCTCGTTGTAGAACTTAGCTCGGGAGTAGGTGAGCTGCTTCTGAAGGATCTCCTCGTGCGAGATCCAGGGCACCATGAGCTGTGGAATCCTGAAGCCCTCGTATGGCTTCGGGATGGACTTCAGCACACCAGGGTTCAGGGACACCCAGGTGCACATGGGGTCTGCCGGACTGATCGGCATCCGGCACTTGTCACAGACCAAGTTCTTCTCGCCGATGTGATCCTCGGTGAGCAGGTTCCAGTGAACCTTCACGCTGCCCTGCGCCGTGTTGTACATGTGCCGGTGGCAGGGGACAGCCCACTCATTCTGGGTCGAGTAGTTCGTCCAGTAGTACTCGATGGTGTTGTCGAGGCTCTTGGGCGTCCCCGAGTACATGAAGATCTTGTACGGAGAGTGGGATGCACATTCCTCGATGACTGGGATGTTGTCGACGAGGATGTCCTGAAGCTCATCCACGCAGATGATGTCCGCCGGGATGCCTCGGGTACGGTCGGCGTTCATGTACGCGTAGCGGAGGGTGATCTGGGAGCGGTTGATGAACTTCTTGAGGAAGACGTTGTCTGAGAGCTTCGTTGTGGTCCAGGCCCGCAGGTACTCGCTGGTCTCCATCGGCTCCTTGAGCCTGTCCTGCGAGAACACCTTGGTCTGCATGTTCGTCGGTGCGACGTACAAGGAGTTGCAAGCCGTGATGATGCAGGAGTAGTCAAGGAGCTTGTTCCCGAGGAGCGTGGACTTTTCAACCTGGCGCCCACACTTCAGTAGCGACCGCTTGGCATCCGTATCGTAGATCTGCCGCAGGTACTCCCGTCCTGTGAAGGTGAAGGGAGAGTAGGTCTGCTTCTCCTTGTCCGGCATGCGGACCGCGAACTCGGTGAACATCGACGGGCTGACATCCACCAGTTCTCCGGCGTGGGACAGCACGAACTCGGCATCAAAGGCATCTTCGAGCTCGGGCTCTACGTCCCACTCTTCAGGGTAGTCCACGCCCTTGAAGATCCCGTTGTCGAAGAGGACGGTCTTCTGAGACCTCTCCCGTTCGTAGGCTCCGAGATCCTCTATGAGCTGGAACATGGCTAGACCCACTCTACCAGAAGTTCTACCGTGGGGTTGTGGTCGCGGGCCCCATCGCCTGGTTGCTGGAACTGCAAAGCTGCCTCAACACAGCGACTGATGGGGAGATCATCAAGCTAGAGGTGTTGGGAACGGTCAACCCCCTGGTGCGGGAAGCCTACTTCCACCTGTCGACGAGCTGGGAGGACAACAGCTTCCGCCCTTTCTCTGTGCTAGCTCACGCCTTTGCACGGGCCAACGGGTGCGCTATTCATCGTCTGTGGCGGGACGGCAACAAGCTGGGGATGGAGGTTCACACACCACGAAGACTAGGACAGGATCGTCGAGTGAACCCACTGACAGATTCTAATCCTCCTCGGAGATAAGGGCTGAAGTTGCGGGAGGCTTACCATGACATGGCTGGTGTGTGGCCTAGATGAAGTAGGGCGAGGTTGCCTGGCCGGGCCCATCATGGCCGTGGCCGCTCTGTTCGACCAACGTCCGGGACCATGTCCCATCGCTGGAGTGAAGGACTCCAAGGCCTACGGAGACCCGGCTGTACGCCTACGGGTTTTTCAACATATCCTCGAGAGTCCTTACCTCATCGACTTCGGTGTGGGCGAGGGCTCTGTGGAAGAGATCGATGCCCAAGGTATCGATGTCGCCAACCAACTCGCGTTCTCTCGGGCAGTGGGGTCCATCAAGCAACCCTTCAACCTACTGATAGTCGATGGCGACAAACCACTGAAGGACTGCAAGGTGCCACAGTCGGTGGAACCGAAGGCCGACGCCAAGTACTGGACGGTAAGTGCTGCCAGTGTACTGGCCAAGGTCATCCGCGACAGGATGATGCACGAGGTAGCTCTGCTCTACCCGCAGTACGACCTCATGTCCAACGCCGGCTACGGCACCCCAAAGCACATCTCAGCCTTGAAGGCCTACGGCTCTGTGCCAGGGCTGCACCGAAGCAAGTTCATCCGCAAGTTCATCACTAGGGAGGGAGCATGAACAAGTTCAAGCCGCTGTTGTGGGTCGAAGGGATCATAGGCTGTGGCAAGACTACCTTCTCCAGAGAGGTAGGAGATTGGAGCTTCGGGTCATCGAAGAACCTGTCGACAGCAACCCCTACTTGGACCTCTTCTACAAGGATCCCAAGACCTACGCCTTCGGGATGCAGATCTTCCTGCTACACCGCCGCTACGCCATGCAGCAGCTTGCCTCCTACGAATGCACGACGGCCGGGCAGTACGCCGGCGCCGTGCTGGACCGCAGTCTCTCCGGTGACAGGGTCTTTGCCAAGATGCACCGGGAAGCTGGCAACATTCACGAGATCGACTGGCACGCTTACGAAGAAGCGTACAGCATCATGGCTCGCAGCCTTCTTCCCCCTACGTTACTCATCTTCCTAGACGTACAGCCCAAGACCGCCTTCGAGCGGATGAAGCAGCGCAATCGTGGAGCAGAAGCGGGCGTAGCTATCGAGTACCTGATCAAGCTACGCGAGGGCTACCAGGCTTTGCTGCACGAGGCCGAGACAGGTCTAATGCCGTGGGCCCATGCTGTTCGAGTAGCTCGCCTGGTGTGGGACCCAGAAACCATCAGCAGCGGGCAGTGGGATGCCGTCTCTCAGACAGTCAAGGACGCATGCCGAGTAGGCTGGTGAGGTAGAACATGCCGACCAAGAACCCAGAAGATGCCGCCCCAGACGACCCCATCCTCGAGGAAGGAGATGTATTCGAGGAAGGAGAGGATGACGACCTGGAAGAGCTCGAAGAAGTCTGTGAGTGGTGTGGCAGTCCCATCGAGGACTGTCTGTGTGATGAAGATGACGACCCCGATGAAGACGAAGTCTGCGACGTCTGCGGCTTCTCTGAGGAGGAGTGCATCTGCGACAAGGACGAGGAAGAAGAGGATAGCGAACCGTGAAGACTTTCATCTGTGATCTGGACTGCATCGTCCTTGACCTCTTGCCTCCGTGGGTGGACTGGATCAACTTCACCTTCGGAACGCAGCTCAAGGTCGAGGGCATCACCAAGTACGAGATGCACGAGCTCTGCCACGCAAAGTGGGGTGTCTACGACTTCTTCAAGGTCCCGGGCAACTACTCGAACTGCTCGCCCATAGATGGGGCCGTCGACGGCTTGAAGTCACTCCAGGCCCTAGGTCTCGATGTCGTCATCGCCAGCGCCCTAGCCGGCAACCAGGCACAGGAGAAGTACGACTGGTGCAAGAAGCACCTGCCCTTCATCTCCAAGTCGAACGTCATGGTGGGCGGCCGCAAAGAACTCCTGCGAGGAGACTTCCTGTTCGACGACGCCCCGAAGAACCACATCAAGTTCGGTGAGGTGAATCCGGGTGCACGTAGGCTGGCCATCGCCTACCCGTACAACAAGTCACTCTTCAAGGCAGTGGATTGCTACGCCCGAGACTACAGGTCGCCGCGGGCGGCCTGGAACATGGTAGTCGAGTACGTATCAATGGCGGTGCAGGGGTGAAAGGGAGAGGGCTGCCGGGCCCTCTTTCTTAGCTACCAGTTGGCCTTCGCCCAGTCGACATCCTTCTCTTCTCCCCCAAAGATGTCGTGAGTGAGCCATGGATGCCGATCTTTCTTGGGGCGCCCCAAGACATCCCTCCATTTCGGCTCGTGCTTGACTCGCATCTCCGCTAGCTGGTTGTGCAGGTTCGCCAGCAAGGGCTTGCGCATCTCGGGGGTGGTGCTCTTGACCATCCCGCGTAGCCCCTTGCTCACGAGATCGAAGTGGTGTCGCTGAATCTTCTTCCCTGCCAGGAGTCCCAGGGCCCCACCGGCAATAGAGCCACCCAGCCCCCCGAAGATTTCCTTCTTGCCGAGATCGATCTGCTCCTTCTCCGTGAGGCGCTTCTTCTTGTTGTGACCGCTCAGAGCCTTGCCTAGTGCGCCACCAGCCATGCCACCACCGATCATGCCGACGGTAGCGGCACTGGCTGGCGCACGCTTCCACAGGCTGAAGTAGTTGGACGCACGCTGTAGGGCATCAGCAGAGGCCAGTTTGACTCCAAGCTCCTTCTCGAGATTCTCCTTCATCCCTACATCGAACTTGCGTCGTCGGTGCTTTCTCCAAGCAGTCACACCAAACGGCAGGACTGTACCCAAGGCGTAGGTGGCGAAGGCTGGGGCTAGCGGGAAAGACTTCTTGAGTCCTCCCTTGAGGCCATGTTGACCTGCGAAGTGCTTAACTGCTCTGGCACTGGCCACAGCCTCCTCTAGCAGCATAGGGGCTTGGACAACCAGATTGACGAGAGCAGGCTTGTATGTTGGGTCTCGGTCGGCTACAGACCGAGTTGTTGCCCACATGGAGGCGAGAGGAGAGGCCCCTCGACTGGTGTTCTCCACCACCTTGTAGAGACTGTGGGGGATCTTGCCTAGCCTCTTCATCCCCTGGTCATTCAGGGCGTGGCCGATCTCATGCGCGATGATGGAGTCGCGGCTGCGAAGAGGGATGGAGACATGAGGGCGGATGGGACCCAGCTCGCTTCCGAAGTAGTAGGGGTCGAGGGTTCCGCCAAGGGGGTTAAACACGCTGGCAGGATGGGGGTTCTCCGTGAACGGTGTGGGTACTCGCACCTTGATGGGGTTCTTCAAACCCATCGCGTGTTGCATCTCGGTGACGTACTCACGCATCTGGGCCTTGTTGGTGATGCCTTTCTTGCTCCAGTCCTTCAAGGCCCCCATGACAAGAACCGTCGAGCCTAGACCCACCCCAACTTCCGCCAGACTCGCCTTGCGCTTTCGCTCGTCAGCGTAGTCCTCCCCCTGCAAGGTCTTCTTCTTGGCTTTCTCTTCCTTCTTCTTGGGGTCCTTCGGTACGACCACGGAGATGTCGACCGAGCGGGCGATCTTCGCGATCTCGTCGGAGAAGCCGGGAAGAGACAAGCTGAAGTACATGGTCTACTCCATGAGTCGGTCGAGCTCAGAGAGAGCCTTGGCTGCCAGCTCGTTGATGCTGGGGTTGTCGGCATAGCCGATCAACTTGAGAGCCCAGGAGTTGAGCTCGGGCACGAAGGCTGCTCTGAGCCTGTCCGGGAACTTGAAGACTGCGAGGAACGCACTGCCCAGACTGTCCTCGAACGAGCTCGGGAAGGGCTCCAGGAGAGGCAGCTTGGCCACGTCTCCATCCCAGGTTGGTGGGTAGAAGTGGAAGATGATGTCGCTGTCCTTCTTCCCCACTTCGGCGTAGTAGCGGTCGCGCTTCACCGCAGCGAACTCGATGAAGGGGATCAGCGTCCCAGCCGAGGACTTGACGATTTCACCCTCAGACAGTCCACGCGCCTCTCTCCCGGCAACGACTCGCTGGAACCAGTCCTGGTACCCTTCCGGCTTCTCGATGGTGGTCACTTGGCCTCCTCCTTGTCCTCTGCATCTTCTCGTGCGGGCTCCAGCAGCCTAGCCCCAGACTGCGTGAAGTTTCCATCCGGTGCTAGCTCTTCGATACCACGCACCGGGTTGCTGGAATGGCGCATGCGGAACTTCTCGAACGCCTTCAGAGAGTCCTTGATCTGTGTCTCAGACTGAGAGAGCCGCTCATCGAGGATGGCCGCCGACTTCGCCAGACTCGAGAAGGACCTGGTCCTCTCTTCGGAAAGCGGCTGCGTACGCCACTCACGGAAGTCGAAGAACAGGGTCTCCATCATCTCGCGGATGATGACCTTGGACTCGATGTTCTGCTGGAACCCGGTCTTGTGTAGAGCCATAGCCGGACCGACCTGAAGGATCGGCATGAGCTGGCCACGCTGGTACTCGCTATCCTCGAGGAGGTCAGCCCATTCCTCGACACGTAGAAGGCCGACGTTCCAGTAGTAGTGACCGTACGCCTCGATGGCCCCCACCGTGAAGAACTCCTTGAAGCGCCCGTTCACCTTCTTGGCTATCTCTCTCGACTCCAGCCTGCCGAGAAGAAGCTGCTCGATGAGCGGCCGCACCCGCAGGTTGGTGACAATGTAGCTGGCCATGCGGGTGGAGTCGTTCGCGTTGTAGATGGACCAGATCCCCTCGGTGCGCAAGAACTTGACACTGTCCCGGTGGTATCGGTTCTGCGGCTGGAAGTTGGCCGGCAGCTTCAGGGTGATGTCGTTCTTCAACCACTGGATGTACTCGGTCTGCGGCCGCGGGTAGCCGAGAGACACTACCATCTGGATGACCCAGCTCTCATCCTTCCCCTCGGGTCGGGTGAGCAAGTACTTGATGAAGTGTTCTGATGGATGCCGGATCATACGGTCATCCTACGCCGCTTGAGGCTGTTGCGCTGGCTGAACTGAGGAGGGTTGTTGGGCATTGGTGCTGGCCTGCTGTTGTTGAAGCAGGTTGCGGAACTGGTGGATCAGCTTCTCCTTGTTCATCGAGAGCTGAGTGAGGTATTCATCCACGGACCCGCCAGGAGACCGCAGGTGAGCCTTCTCCAAAAGGCCAGACCGCGGCCGTGTTGCGAGGAACTGCTGGACCAGGACCTTGCGCTCCTCAGGCGGCAGATCTTCGTGGCTCTTGTAGCGGATGCCACGCCCTTCAACCTGCTTCAGCTTCTCCTCGTTCCAGTGCGGCTCAAGAAGCTGGATGAGCCTGGTGCCGCGAAGGTCTAGACCCTCGCCGCCGGCTGACGAGAGCAGCAGGGCTCGGAGCTTGCCCTCGTTGTACTGGCGAACCATCTCGTCACGCTTGGTCTTGGGCATCTCGCCGGTGAACTCACCGTAGGGAATGCCGCCCTCCTCGAGCTTCTTCTTGTAGGGGTTGACGCCAGCGTCCAGGTAGTTGGAGTAGACGATGGCCTTGGCCCGCGGATTGGCGTCGAGATTCTCCTTCAGCCGCCTGTACGCCTCTTCCACCTTCGGCTCGTGAATGTACTGACCAGACTCATCGAACGGAGCAGTGCTGTTCGACACCTGCCGGGTGGCGGACAGGAAGGCGTTGAGCTGCTGCGACTCCTTCTTAGAAGGTGGGAGGCGTCCCTTCACCTTCATCTTGACCCACGGTGGGGCAGTCCCGAGCATGGCATCGTAGACGGAGAGCTGTTGCGGAGTCATCCTCACTGGGACGTTCTCACGCTCGACTGTCGGGTAGTTCTCCTCTCCTGCCCCCTTGTGGTAATCGACCCACTTCTTGAGCACGCCGCCTAGCTGCCCTTGGGTCTTGGGGTTGAGTACATCGATCTCACCTGGCTTCACACCACGGAGTCGGTTGATGAGGCCAGGATGTACCTTGTACTGCGAGACGTACTTCTTGGAGAACTCTTCCTTGCCTTCCGGTAGAGCCTGGGTACCTGCCGCCAGGTTCACCAAAGGAGCGACATCTGCTGGGTGGTTGTAGAAGGGGCTGCCGGTGAGGAGCATGCGTTTCTGTGCTGTGTTCTGCGACAGCACCTGAAGGGTCTTCGACCCAGGCTCACGGGCCCGATGTGCCTCATCGACGATGAGCATAGGCTCCGTCGGCGGACGCTTCTTCACCGTGAGATTCTGCATCGATTCGATGGTGCGCTTCTGTGTCTTGCCCCTGACGTGCTTCTTCACCTCCTTGGCGTAGTTCGTACGAAGAGCCGCAGGAACCACCACCTGCGAAGGCATACCCAGAGCTTCCTGCGCAGCTATGGAGGTGAGGGTCTTGCCAGAGCCAAGTCCGTGAGCCACTACCAGACCTGGCTGATCAGGCTGCTGCATGCGGTCGACGACACGCTGCTGATGCGGCTGAAGTGGGGTGGAGATGGCAGCCTTCTTGGTGAGCTTGTTCAGTCCCCAGGCTCCGGCAGCGCTGAGCCCTGCGGCAGTGAGGCCGCCTTGAACTCCACCCGACAGGGCACGGCGAGCCCGGACCTTGAGAGTCGGGGCTTCAATCTTCAGCTCCTTGTCGTTCCAGGTAGGGTCACTGGATGCAGCGCCCCTCACGGCACCAAGGCCAGCTCCGAGAGCTCCACCAATAACGGCAGAACGACCCACGGAGAATCGACCTTTCTTGGCGCCAAACCTGACACGAGATCTGCCCTTCTTAGGTGGAGGAGTTCTCATGTACTCGCGACTGGCCAAGTCTGCCGTCTTCGTCTGCCCACCGCTCTCCTCTGCTGCCTCACGTTCCCGAACACGAGCCAGGGCGGCCATGCGAGCTGCGACGGGCTTCTCGGTGCTCTTGTTCATACCGTACGCTGCTGCCCCGATGTACGCTCCGAGGGGGGCTCCGAAGGCAGCACCAAGAGCTGCACCACGGCTCATGCCCCTGAGGGTGAGCCCAGTAGCCACTGCGCCGACAGCAGCCCCAAGAGGGACAGTTAGGGCAGAGCCGATCCCAGCACCGAGGGTCATGGACTTGAGCCAGCCCGCACCCTTCTTGTTGATGTCGGGATGCTTCTTCACCCGAGCAGCATCCTCGGGGGTGAGTGCCGCTGTGTAGTCGACATTCCAAGGACCGCGCTTCACATCCCCGGGGACAGGGATGGTCATCCGCTCGGAGATCTTCTCTAGCTCGTCGCGGAAAGATTCGAGGACGGTGTCATTGATTGCCATCGTGGTCCTCTGGCGGAAGGACGACTACGCCCCAGCGACGCATGACTTTGTGGGGCGGCGCCATCTCACGATCCCACCATCGCTCCTCCATCTCTTCCGGGGAGATGACGCGATGGTTGCCCTCGACGTTAGGGTCCATGAGATGGACACCTTGGTCGTCGATGTTGGTGAGCACCACGTAGTGCCCGCTGCCCGGATGCTTGAAGCTCTGGATGTCGCAGATGATGGGGACCCCGGGCTCGAGCAGCACCTTGGTCTGATCGAGGGAGTCGAAGCTGAACTCGAAGGCCGCGAACCCCAGCTTGCGAGCTCCCTCGGCGATGTCATGTGTCTCAGCTCCGCCCTTCGGGCGAGTGCCGATGGCCTCTACGAAGTCGATCTCCTTAGCATCGAACCCCCAGTGCTTGCAGACAGCTCGAAGACACGCTGCGGAGCATGTCCACTGGGTCTTCTGCTGATAGGGTTCGACCTGGGCGTTCTTCTCCAGCTCGTCAGCCAAACCAGCTCTGCGCAGCCTGGTGTAGTAGTCCTTCTTCTCTTCGAGGTGATCTGCGGTGATCTCTGCCCGGAGACCCAGGTCTTTTGCGTGCTCTCGCTCAACCTTGAGGCCCATGATGGCCTCGTCAAGGTCAAAGTCGCGGAGGTTCTTCTTGTCGCCCTTCCCGCCTTCTAGGCGGTCAGGCTTGGACTGCTCGAGGGCCTGGAGAAACATCTGCTCGTTCATCTCGAACCCCCGTCACCACCTCCGCTACCACCACCTACGTTCTGTCCATAGTGCCAGCCCTTGTGGATGCGCTTGAAGAGCTTCTTCTTGAAAACCCTCTTGACCTTGCGGGAGAGGGGCTTCCTGAACTTGAAAACTCTCTTGGCCCGCAGCATGAGCGGCTTCCCGCCACCAGTCGAGGCGGCGATCTTCTCCAGCTCGTCAGAGAAGGCAGACAACATCACCTGATCGAAGGCTGTCTTGGCCAGCATGGGCAGGCCAGGGGTGTGGTTGAGCACCAGCTTCTTTCCGTGCTCCACAGCTTCTGCAATCAGCCCCAACCCGGGTACGGGAGAAGCGTGTGCAGCGAAGAGGTGTGGGGGCAGTCGAACAGTCTTGTCCGCCACCTTCTTGGCTAGCGCCTGTCGGGCCTCTGGTGACCCCGGCTTATGCCTCAGCCAGCTCGATGCCCTCGAGATGCCGGAGACGGAGTGCTCCACCGCCTTGTCCACCTTGCCTTTGCGCAGCAGCCCCTCGAATGGCTTGTCGACCCTCTTCTCGATGCCCCCGCGGATGCCGGCCTCCAGGGAGTCAAGCTGCCCCTTGTTGCGCAGCTTCATGAAGAGCTTGGGGGTATGCCTGATAGGGGTTGCGCCCCACCGAGCCAGCCTGGCGATGAGCTCCCCGCCGGCGTTCTTTTCCAAGCTGGGCAGCATGGGATCAGACCATCTGCTTCTGTTGAAGTGCGCGTAGTCCCTGGATGACCTCTTCCAGGCTCTTCATGCCACGCTCGATGGCTCCTTCGTTGAACTCGCTCATGCCGAGACGGGCAGCGACGAGCATCTCGGCGAGCCTCTTCGACGTGGAGTCGAGCTCGGGGAGGTAGTTGGCGAACGTCGAGACGTTCTCCGGGTTGATGAAGTTGAGGGCGAGGATCTTGTCGGCCGTTTCGGCGTCTTCGAGAGCGGCCGCTTCCTTGACCAGGTTCTTGCGCAGCCCCCAAGGGAACTCGGACAGGAAAGCGGCCGCGGTCTTCCGCATCTGCTGGATGTGGTCGCTGAAGGGCTCGATGTGCCTCAGCCCACCCACCTTCACCAACCCCTGCTTCTCTGCCTGCTTCAGGAGGTCACGGGCCTCGAAGGGGTTCACACCCATGCCGACGAGGAGGAACTCAGCGTTGGCTCGGTCGATGAACGTGCGCTCGTCTCGAGCCACCTTCTCCACCGGAGCCCCTTGCATCGAGAACTCTCCAGGACCGGTCGACCGAACCTCGGCCTGGCTCTGCGCATCTCCCTGCGCATCCCTGATGCTGGTCATCTCGGCAGGGTTCTTCACGAGGTGGACCGGCTGTCCCAGCGGAAGCCACTTCAGCATGTCCGGGATGCCGTAGGTCGTCTCGTCCATCTTCTCGATGGTCTGAAGGCCGGGCACCACCTGGAGGTGGCTCTGCACGCCGAACGCATCCTCGACCATGTAGCCGATGGATCCGTCCTGGTTGGAGAGGGTGCTCTTGATAGTCACCGGCAGCAGGGCACGGGCCCTCTCGTTGTCGACGTAGTAGAACGCACCGTCATCGTGAGGCTCATCCTCCGGGATGTTGAGGTTGTGCCCAATGCGGCTGCCGGCGATCTCGTCCTGGACCGCGTACTGCCCGCTGCCATCCGTCCAGAGGAAGAGGGGGAGGGGCTGCATCTCGAAGTCCATGATGGGGATGACCCACCCGGCGAGCTGCTCGCTGGAGTCCGCATTCTCGACACGGTACTGACCGAAGTCGTCTACGACCTCGACCTTCTCCTCTGCCAGCGTCTCCTTCTGCACCTTGTCCGTGGATACAGTCACAGTGTCACCAGGGTTCATCTGGAGCACACGGTCAGTACCAGCCATCTGGGCTGCCTGTGCACCGGGAACCTGACCCTCCTGTGGCGCGAAGGCGCCGGCGTTGGCCCACTTCACCTTGAAGTCTCCAGTGGCGAGCTTCTCGAGCTGCACCACCGTCGGCTTGATGGAGAGAAGCAGAGCCTCGGCTGTCTTCTCCAGGCTCACCCGCGGTGTGTTGACAAGGTGGAGCGCCAGCTTCTGGAACGCCTCGTTGCGTGCGGCCAGGGTGGCGGTCTCGGGATCATCCTTCACGCTGTTGACCATCACATCGAGATCTGACTCGGCCACAGTCGGGGCGATGGCCTCGACCAGGCTGGCTTCCTTGCCCGTCCCAGAGTCGCCCGAGTAGGAACCCGAGCTGAAGGGGCTCGGAGCGCCAAACCGCATCTCCGACTCCTTCTTCTTGGAAGGAGCAGCGAGCTTGGCGAAACCGCCGCCGCCCAGGCCGGCACCTGTGGTCGCAGCGTTGCCGTAGCCGTAGTTGGTGCGGAGGGGCGGGTAAAGCTGATCGACCATGCCCTGGTCGGTCGGCTTCCGGTTCGAGAGCTCGAACGTGTCGGAACGGAACATGTGCTCACGCACACGTCCCTCGTTGAGGGGGAATGCTTCCTTTCCGTCGAGGAAGACATCGAGGGACTGGAGCATCCGGTCCTTCACGATGATGGGGACACGGAAGCCGATCTGCATCCCAGGCTCACCCGGAGCCTGGGCAGGCATCTCGGACTTGTGTGTCACCTCGGCGGACCCGAAGGCGAATCCGCGCTCCGGCTCGACTCGCTCGATGATGACGTTCACGGCGTAGTCGGCCAGGTACGGACACTGCTTGAAGATCTCGACGGCGATCTCCTTCTGCCAGTTGTCTGGCACGTCGGAGAGCTTCACCGGCATCGCGAGCTTCTTGAAGGTCGGGCGGAAGTCTTTGTCGTGGAAGAGGTTCATGTCAGACCTTCACCTGCGGGTTGAAGTGCTGGGTTGGGGGCAAGAGTGCCCCGCTGAATCCTGGGACCGGCCCGAGGACGTTCAGGGCCGCGGTCACCTGGGCCATCCAGGTGACGAAGTCCACACTGTTGCGCAGAGCAGGGGCTATCGGCACCTGGCCGATCTCCACCATGGGGGCCTTGAGCTTGGCGCTGGCTGGGGCCAGGGCCAGTTGAGTGCCACCTGACGCGAGGGTAATCGCAGTGGGAGCTGAAGCCTCCAGTGTGCTCTTGGAGGTGAGCTTCATGGACTGGGCGGTGGCCTCCATCTTCCCCTTCATGGTGGCGACAAGATCCCCGGTGATGTCGAGGGTCACATTGCGCTCGATCTTCCAGGAGACATCTCCGGTCTTGGTGATCTTGAGGGTCGTCTTCTCGACTCCCCCACCTTTATCGCGGGTTTGCAGGGTCAGGATAGTGTCGTCCGAGCTCCCGTGGGAACCGAATTTCAGGAAGGCGACGGGCTTCTCGTTGGGGTCATCCGCGAACTCCTTGCAGGCCAAGGTGTATGAGGTGCCCCTGTGTCCATCTGCGTCTTCGTCCGTACGGGCCACTTCCCAGGTGAGATCTCCACCAGGCGTGTGCAGGCCATAGTTCTCGGCCATGTCTCTGATGTAGTTCCTGATGGGGATGTAGATGCGCTGGCAGACCGGCCCCGACCCAATCTGAACGATGCCTCCACGTCTGATGGCGAGGAAGTTCCCATCCCGGGTGGAGAAGTGTAGATCGCCGGGGTTCAACAGCGGCCTGCCTGAACGGAACGACCCCTCTTCCCACTGCACGGTCCACCCCATCACGAAGGAGCGGAGACCTTCCTCGGATGGTGTAGCCAGCCAACAGGTGGACCCCACCTCCGGCATGAAGTTGATACCCTCGCCGTTGGCGTGATGAGCGTAGGGCACCATGAAGGAGATGTTGAGCCGCGGTGTGTACGTGAACTCGGTGCGCACATCGACCGTGTACTCGTCCGTGTTGACCGTGAGGACTAGAGCCCTCTCGATCTTCGCCGGCACCGGCGTTGGCATGCCGGCCATCGAGTAGGAACGAACAGGTCTCTGGCCTAGCGTCGTCATCAGTAGTACTCGGGGTGCTCTTTGGTGCCCTTGCCGAACTCGGCTCCGTGTGCGTACGAGGGGATCGGATTCGGGCCATGAAGGTCAGACTTCCAGCCCTTCGCTGAGCCTTCGAGGAGAGTCTGACGCAGACGCTGGAAGTTGAGACGAGCCATCCAGTCCTCGTGCTGGTCCAGGGCTACCTGCTGAGCCGCACGAATGAACGGCTTGTGGAGGATGGGCTCATCGTGAGGGCCGAGATTACGGTTGTGTTCCTCCACCACTGTCCGCAGAGCCACATCACCAGGCATGTGGTGAGAGCTGCCAGGATCGTTGATCTCCGTGAGGTTGGTGAGTCCACGCACCACCGTCTCGATGTTACGACGACGCACCCGCTCGTCCTTGTACACCTTCTGGTGGAGCTCGTTGGTGAGGTAGTTCTGAACAGTGTGGATGTCCGTGAGATCTAGGAGGTGTCTCGGATTCACGTAGCCATCCGTGAGAGACTGCCCGCGCCGAACATCCATCCCAGCGTGCAGCGGCTTGTCATCAATCATCGGGGTGCGCTGCGCCGGAGCGAAGTGGCGCTCCCCGTTGACGTAGATGTTCCAGCCGTTGGTGGCCTTGTCTCGTTCCACTCGGTCCACCTTACCAGAAGCCCGTGCCAGCGTGGCCGAGTTGGGAAGTACCTGCGGAACCTCCAAGAGCTGCTTGAGCCTCGTGAACTTGTCCGCGGCCTGTCCACCGCGAGAGGACGCCACACCACCTTGGTGGAAGCTGTTCATGGCGAGCTGTGTAGCTGGCTCACCGAGAGCCTGTCCGGAGATGACACCGATGTTGGTCCCCACTTCATGCAGGTGACCGTTCTCATTGAGGCCGAAGCATTTGGCACAGACACCCACGCCGTGTGAGCACTTGAGGGGAGAGCGCACCACCACCCTATCCACCTTGTGCTTCTTGAAGAGCGCGGTCATCTCAGGAGTGACCAAAGAACCCGCCTCGGCCACCATGCGGCCGTTCACCTTGACGGGAGCAGCCAAGAAACGATCGTGAACATCCTCCTCGCTGACGTTCATGGCGATGCCAGCGTTGGTGCCGCAGTCCTTGGAGGCGATGAGATTGGAGATGAGGACGTTGGCGATTTCCTTCGACAGACGTCCGGGCTCGCTGGTGCCTTCCACCTTCTGGATGGTGCCCATACGGGCTCCGTGCATCGAGGTCCAGTAGTCTCCGATGTCCAGACCCTCAGAGTAGGAACGTCGCACGGGCAGTGACAGGGTGCGGCCGGTAGCATCCTTCACCAGCATCGGGGCGATGTTCATCTGTCGGAACTGGTCCCAGTTGCCTCGAGACTGGCTATCCACCATCTGGAAGATCTTGTTGCCCGTCTCTCGATAGTGCGGCTTCAGGGCCTTCGTCATCTCATCTGTGGCCCTGGTGTAGATGTCGACCAGCTTCCGGTCCTTGTCCTCGAGAGGGATCTTCGACTCTGTCACCTTCAGAGCCTCGGCGTCGTGCTTGTGCAGGATGCCGTCGCGCACCTTCTTCTGCACGTCGAGATCCTTCAAGCCGAAGGAGAAACCCAACTCGTAGGCGTAGTGGTTGCCCAGATTCTTGAGGTTGTCGACGGTAGTGGGGAAGGTCTTCGGGTCCTTGTGGGCGAAGTCCCCCAGCAAGTTGCGCAGGCCCAGTCGGTTCGGGTCAGTTCCATCCGACTTCACGAGCTCAAACTTGGGGTTCTGCAAGAGGTCACTGAACCTCTTGTCCTGCTTCATGTAGTCGGGCATGTGCTGCGCGATGAGCAGACGGCCCACGGTGGTCTTCTTGCCAGCGATGGTCACGACGTCTGTGACGTGAAGCTGGTTCTTCTCCTTGGCCTTGAGTGCCTCGTCGAAGTTGTCGAAGCTCTTCTTGCTGTCCTTCCCCCACTTCGACAGCAGATGCAGACCGATCAGAGACTCCTGGTCTGGCGAGTACATGATGCCGCCATGCGTGGAGGAGAACAGGTTGTTCGAGGGGAACATCCTGAACGACTCACGCCGTGCGCCTTCTGTAAGGGGCAGGAAGGCCGACATCGTGTCCCAGACCACCGCACCATTGGCCATGGTGAAGGTCCATGCCTCAGGGACAGTCAGATCGTACATCTCGACCTTGCGGCCTGTCGCCGCCGCCTCTTCGATGACGTCCCAGCCGACAGAGGAATCGAGAGCGAGACTGAACCAACGTGTCATGTATTCACTGAGAGGAACAGGACGATCAGAGGCGTCCTGCCCCGCATGTCTTAGCGCGATGGTCTGCTGTGCGGCTCTGAGGATGATTTCGTACAGCTTGAACACAGTGATCCGCGTAACAGTAGGCTCCCTGCGGTTGAGGACGGTGTAGAGAGAGAACGCTTCCGGGTTACGAGCAGGAGGTCGCACAGAAGCGCCGAGACAGCGGAGCTGTTCCAGCAGCTCATCCCGCGCCTGATCGGTGAGTGGGACGAAATCATTGCGGCCATTCTCGATTTCTCTACCACCCCGCAATTCATCGAGGGCCTTCTGCTTGTGGGGCGTGGTCAACTGGAGCCAGCCGGCCTCCTGCATCGGCCGGATGGAAAAGCTAACGATGTAAACAGGCTTCTCTCGGTTCTCCGTCTCGGTACGGTTGCAGACCAGCCCGAGGGACATCGACAGCAGCATGACCTCCCCGGACAGGCGCTCGCTGACAGTGGTGTAGGAGCACTGGAACTGCCCTCGGCCATTCCAATTTACTGTGCCGTCAGTATCGAGGAGCCCGGCGAAGAGTCCCTGCCGAAACTCAGTTGGCATCTCTAGGAAGCGTTCCGGCAAGTGCTTGTTGTGTGCCCCGTTTCCGATCTGCGGTTGCACCCATCGGCTGAGCGCGGCCGAGCTGAGAGTGGTCTTGAAGGACTCGCAAGGCTTCCCCTCAAACTCGTGAGGAGTGGAACGTGTATAGACGGAAGCGCCATCGGACAGAGTTATGGCTAACTGCGTCCAACGGTCCCGCACCGACGAGTCCTTGCCGCTGGCGAGACAGAGCTGGCGGTCATCGCTAACCCAGCCATCCCCAATGATCGCCCCCAGGAACCAGCCCGTGTCCTGTGTGAGCGACACTTCGTCAACCATCTGGCGCACTCGGCGGGCCTCGACGGGGTGACCGTGAGAGTGAGTGTAGAGGCCAGGCTCCTCCAGGCTGCGCATGACTGGGAAACAGCGCCCCAATGAGTCTCTCGGCGGAGTCTTGATGACCGTGAGAGTCTCCGGGTCGAGCAAGGCGAGGCTGTGGTCCGAAGAGCAAACGATCTCCCGACCATTCCGGCTCTTCACACCCCACTCCTCGCAGTCAGGGTGGATGGAGAACTTGGTGACCGGCCGGATCTGTATCTTGCCGTCGTGGTAGGCCGGCACGTAGACATTCGGCGGGACATCGTACTCAACGACACCAGAAGGCTTGGTGACAGCACTCTCAGGCAGGCGTGGGAAGTCTCGGATCTCGAGCACTCGATAGCTGATAATGTCTCCGCTGTGCGGCATGTCTGCCTCCTGCCTTGAGTCTTGCACAGGAGGTTCCAGGGTACAAGTCAAAAGTGCGCCTAGACAGCTATCACCGTCGAAGTCAGCATTGTATCCGCCGGTGACGAGGGGATGAATCTGGATGGCCTTGCCTTCTACGAGCCGAGGCTTGAAGGCCATGATGCCGAACTTGTGAAGAACCGGGTCGCGCTTCACTAGCACCGGCCGGTCTTCCATCGCCCTCTTCAGGGCGTCTTGAGCCATCTGGCTGTCAGCCTTGATCTCTGTCATGGCCTGCGCCGGCGGGATGCCTCGCATGTGCATCTCGCGCACGACGAAGGGCTTGTAGAGCTCCATCGCGGCGTTGCGGGGGATGCCCACCTCATCTAGCCCCATGGCCGGCTCGGGGATGATGGTCGACCGCATCGAGAGATCCTGGCGGCGCTTGATGAGGCGGCGCTGGAAGTAGCCGAACTTCGGCTGCTCACCGTGGATCACGTCGATGATGCCCTTGAGCTTGCGGTTCGACTCGTAGACGGGCCGTCCTCCGAGTCCTGCCGTGGCCTTCAGCACATCGTAGAGCTGCTCGCGCAGATGCTGATTCTCTCCGTCCGGCAGTTCCTTCACCGGGTTCTTCAGCTTGTCGTTGATGAGCCCCACACTACGGTAGAGGCCGTTCAGGTCGTCGAACTTGAGAGAGCCGTCCTGCATCACGGTGACTGGACGGAATACTGGAGGCAGCACCGGGATGTGGTTGACGATGTACGCCTCGTGCGGCTTGAGCTTCAGGTTGTCCAGAGCCAAGAGGTACTTGGCCTTGCGGTTGAGGTGGTCGAGGGATGTCCCCCTAGCCGTTGACATGGCCGTACGGGTCTTCTCGAGCTCAGCCTTGACGTCGATGTTCTTCAGGATGTTCTCGATGGCTCGTCCGCCGGTCTTCCCCTCGATGTACGCCTTGCCCTTGGCGATCTCTTCGAAGGCATCGTACTTGAGACCGGAGAGGATGACGGCTGGGCCAGGGATCTGCTTGGTGCCGACGAACACAGGGTTCGGCATCGGCTCCGCCAGCGTGATGTGCGACCACATCAAGCCCTTGCCGACATCGGTGGGCAGGCCGCCTGTGATCTTCGGGTCGAAGAGGCCCTTCTCAAGCTCCTTGGCGTCCTTGCCGCGAAGGATACGCCCTGGGTCTGGTATCTCCCCATTCGACATGGCAAGCACGCCCTTGTCGGTGAGGGGCTGCAACACCAGCTCGTGACCCTGCTTATGGACGTTCACGCCAAGACCGTTCAGGAGCGCCTCGAACTTCTTGTAGGCGAAGGTCGACTTCGGGGTGGGCAGTGGCTGCCCCGTCATCACCCGGTGCCAGAAGTTGAGATGGGCCTGGGGATCCATCTTCTCGTCGAGGTTCCTGTCGGACTTGTATGTCGCCATCTCACGGAGATTCTCTCGAGCGCCGTGGGCGAGCAGTGTGTAGAACTCTAGTTGTCCGATGGCCTGCCCTGGATGCTCAGCTCCAGTGCCCCTCGGCGCTTGGTCGATGGTGTAGCCCTGGTTGTAACTGCGAACAGCCAGCTTCTTCTCGACCTGGTGCTTGAGCTTGAGGATGTACTGACTGCCTGTCAGCACTTCACCGAGAGGCTGCTTCGTGGTTGGGTCGTACACCACATCGGTGTCGCTGAGGCCGTGATCCTTGAGCTCCTTCCGAACCTTCTCCGCGTAGTCGACGTGTGCTCCACCGAAGTTCTGGGTGAGGTAAGGCTTGCCCGTCTTCTCTGCGATCTTCGACGATGCTGTCTCTAGCATCTGCCCGAGGTTGATACGAGTAGGGACACCCGAGGGGTTCATCAAGACCTCGAGATGCCGTCCCTCAGCGCTGCCAACCCGGGGCATTTCTGCATCGGGTAGGATGCGGGTGATGATGGCCTTGTTACCGTGTCGTCCAGCGATCTTGTCACCCACCTCGGCGGGCTCGTTGGTCTTCACGTAGACTGTTGCACCACGGCCGGTAGGACTCTTGGTGACCTTCACCACTTCGCCAGAGTGCTCTGAGTCCCAGGTCACGCTCTTGTCCCGGACTGCGAACTGGTGCTTCCCTAGACGGGTGACCATCTTGTAGACGTCACCACTCATCTCGTTCTTGCCGACGGCCGCGATCAGCACGTCGCCGGGAGCTACCTTCTGTCCGATCTGGATGATGCCGTCTGGTCCCAGCTTCTCGGCCTGCTCTCTGGTGAACTTCCTCGAGGTGCCCGCCACATAGGCTCGGTAGGCAGAGAGCGAAAGTCTGTCACCCTTATCCGGGTTGATGTCGATGCTGTGACGGTGCAGGTGTTCGGAAGTGAGCTTCTTCGATGCCGACGCCGAGATGACGATGCCGTCATCGAAGTTGTACCCCTGGTAGGGCAGGTACCCCACACGCAGATTGGTGCCCAAGGCGATGTGCCCATCCCGAGTGAAGTTACTGTCGGCGATGACCTGACCTTTCTTCACTTCGTCGCCCACAGCCACGGACGGCGTCGAGTGGATGAACGTCTTGGCGTCGTTCAACGGGAAGTTGTTGTAGAGCTGGATCTGGTGCTTCGTCCCCTCGGCATCTTGCAGGATGATGGCGTCGGGGTGGTTGTTCTCTTTGCTCTTCTGGATCTCAACGATCTTCCCGTCGACATGAGCCGTGTGACTCCACGCGATGCCGAAGATCTTCTCCCAGCTCTGCTTACCTCCAGACTTCACCTGCACCATCGGTGCTTCTCTGTTGGCCAGTCCCACTGCCTGGGTCATCTGGCGAGAAGCCACCATCGTACGGTTGCCTTGGTCATTCTGAAGGAAGGGGATGAGATTGGTGGCCTCGTCATAGAGCTGGTGCGAATTGACCAGCAAGTAGCGAGCGTCTTTGAAGGGCCTCGGCACGATCTCGTGCGTCTTGGGGTCCTTCATCTTCACCAGACCAGCAATGGGCTTCGGCTTGCCTGACTCGTTCCACTCCACCTGGTCTGGTAGAAGAGTGAGGTTCGAGTGCATCTCCGCCGGGCCAATCCACTTCAGCTTGTGCTCATGGAGGTCGTAGACGATGGCCTTGGCTTCGTTGCCTTCCTTCTTCACTCCCAGAGGCAGGTGCAGTGAGATGCCGGTCTTCTCCGACTCCGGTGTGTGCACCGGGTCAAGGAACCCAAGATGGCTCGGGTTGATGAGCTTCATGGAGGTGGTGACAGACTTCTCGTTCTTGATACCGCCCTCGTCGCCGCCGATGATGGTGGTAGCCCGATGGTTGGCCATCATCTCTAGCGGGTTCACCTGTTCCGGGTTCTTCGACAGCGACGACTTCGTGAAGGTGCTACGAAGCGGGACATCGAAGTACTCGCTGGCGAAGATCTCTCGGATCTTCTGCTGGCGGTCGAGGTTGTTGTGGATCTTGGCCTGGACGGTCTTCTTCGTTGCCGGGTGCGTTAGCCTCTCGTGTACGAAGTCGTCGATGGAGTGCAGCCCCTTGAAGACCAGAGAATCTCGGTCTTCCGGAGCTTCCTCACCACGAGCCACGTTCAGGATCTTCTGCGACGCCAGTAGGAGGGACTCACCAGTCACCCGGTCGAAGGACTTGCCCAGGGCTGCCTTGGTGGTATCGGGCAGCAGCCGAGTCTTGTCGAACTCCTTGACGATGGCCCCTGCTACGTCATCGAAGCTGGTACTGGCAGCTCGCACACCACGCTTCGCCAGACGACGGTCGTAGAAGTCGAGGATGTTCTTCTCGACCTTGTCGTGCGCGTTAGCCTGATAGATGTCCTTGCCCCACGCCTTCTTCATCTCCTCATCGGAGACGCCCATGATCTTGAGGACAGAGTAGAGCGGCAGCTTGGTGGTGGCACCGTACTTGAACTGGAAGAGCTTGCGCTCAGGGTCGAAGGGGACGTAGACACGGTTCTCTCGGACAAAGGGCTTGGCCAGGTTGAACTCTGCCTGAAGCTGACCGTTCTGCCGGATTTGTGCATAGATCCCGGACCGCAGCCGCCACAGGTTGTCTACCTGCCATTCCGAGCCATCGAGGATGTAACTGTACCTGTTCGTCGGCCTGGGCAGGGTGAGCAGCCGAATCTTGGTGCGGTCGACCTCTTTTCCAGTCTCCTTGTCGATGAGACTGACGTCACCGTACAGAGGAGCTCCCCAGGTGCGCTTGAGATTCTTCGCTTCCTCCTGTGACCGGATGTCTCCGCTCGGAGCTTTCTCCTCAGCGTAGGAGAGTCCGTTCAGGACTAGCCTCCGCTTGTTGCTCTCGACCGGAAAGTGCTCCTGCACTGCATCTGCGGTGCGGTCTTTGAGGATCTGCCACTGCTGTTCGACGGGATTCGATGTAGCCACCTGGGCGCTCCTCACAGGGGAAGCTGGGGAAACCATTGTCCAGCGGCCCTACGCTCAAGCGCTCGAACGGTCTCGGGGCTGTCTGGACAGGACAAGGGTAGTGGACGACAGTCAAAGTCGTCAACAATTCCCTGTGCTATCGGTGATAAGAGCTTGCCGGAGGCCACTTTGCCCTTCGAGAAGGAGCATGTCCCGATGACCCGATGGCTTCGAAGCAACAACAACGTGGACAGCAGTAAGCCGGTAGTGGAAGAGCCCCGGGAGCAGACGAAGAGGCAGCAGTATAGTGACCCCGACCCTATCCGCGATCTCAACGATGCGGTACAGGGTGGGCTCATAGACATCATGACCCCGAGTGGAGACAGTCAAGGAGGCTTCGGAGACTCATGAACCTTTTTCTAGTAGCGGCGTTGTTCGCCTTCGTCGCTAGGGTCGTTCAAGTACTCTACACGAACTACTGGTCTCACCTGTACGGGTGACCAAGAAGGTGAGCCATGGAAGGGGAGGGCGTCAAACAGGCATACTGCATCGTGTTGTTCGTCAGCAATGGTGGGAGAGTCACCCCCAAAGGTGAACCCATCATGGGTCCTGATGACAGGCCAGAGTGCGTGGACGGTAGGTGGTACCCAGCCAGGAGTCTCTGCACAAAGGCATACGACTGCCACGAGTGCGAGCTCCTACAGCACACACTGGTTCACTACTACAAGCCCGAGGACATGGCTTGGGTGTGTACCCAGTGTGAAGACGAGCTGATGAAGAGCTCCAAAGAACGCGGAATCTGGTTTGTCCGTCCTGGCTACTACGGTGAAGGCTACTGCCAGAACCCGAAGTGCTGGAGGCTGCTAGAGCACGGAGAACCCCGCTACTCCATTCTCCGTACTCTCTTCGTCGGACCCATCCTCAGCCAGTAGGAGAGAACAACATGATCTGTAGTGCCTGTGGCGTCCCGCCGAGCGTGGAGAGCGCCGGCGTGTGGGTCATTCCTGTCTTCGTGAGTCGAGGTCCCAAATCCGGTCAGCCGGTACCGTACGAGGACTGCTTCCCAGACGGACAAGAACGCAAGTTCGTCTGCTGGGAATGCATCCTCTCACACCTGCCCGAGCTGGCGGAGTCCCTCGGCCTATTCGGAGTTGGATACGATGCCCCTGATATGTCGAGCGTGCAAGAGACCAATACTGGGTCCAGCTATCCTTGTCCCCCAAGTGGTTGACGTCAGCGAGGACGCGAACGGCCAAGTTCTTGTCCATCCACGAGCTGCCGAACCACAAGAGCTGGTGCACTACCACTGCGGATCCATCTTCTTCTGCGAGATCAACCCCACGGTGATGGAATCTCTCCGGAACGATGTCCGGCTAGAGGAACACGATGCCGTGCGGGAGGAGCTTGAAGAAGAGATGTACGAGACGGGCCAGGTGGATCAGTGCCCTGCTTGCGGGGAGTACGTCAAGTTCAACTTCAACCTGACCAGCTAAGAAACAGGGAGGGCGGCTATCGAGGCCGTTCCTCCCTGTTTCGTTTAGCTAGTCCCCGTACCCGAGGTAGCGGGTCTTCTTCGGAGCGTCCTCCGGGTCGATCCTCTCCTTCTGCCTACGCAGCCTGTGCACCCGCCTCTTCTCGAACTGCTTGGCCGCACACGACTGCCAGTGCCTGCACAACTTCTGCGGTCTGCCGTAGCTCATGGTCACCTCCGCGCTGGTTAGCGACGAATTGGCATGAGCCACCTCCTTTCCTTTGCCGGTTCATCATGAGCAGCCAGTTGTGGTTCCACACGCCACACAGACGTAGCACGAGCCCGACCTCTTCGTCAGGTTACCGCACGAGACGCAGGGACCGCCGTCGTAGCTGAGTCCGACAGGCTTCTTCGGGTCGATGGGTGTGAGGTTCTCCTGCGGCTGGAGGAAGGTGAGCTCGAGCCAGCGGCTGATGTAGTCCCCGATCGACCATGTCATGCGGATGTTCTCATGGTCAGTCAGGCCATAAGGCTCGAAGCGGGTGTCCTTCATCTTGTCGATCATCGTCGGCAGTGGCACACCGTGTTGCAGCCCGATGGAGAAGGCTGTTGCCCACATGTCCGCGAAGCCATTGAGCGTGGAACCCTGCTTGGCCATACGGACGAAAATCTCAGCGAGCGAGCCATCAGGGTACAGCCCAGTAGTGATGTAGCCCTCCTGCCCCTGGATGGTGAACTTGTGTGTCTCTCCTTTGCGCGTGTTGGGAAGACGCTTCCGCTCCCCCCACTTGAGCCTCTCCTTGCTGTTGGCAGTCTCCCCAGCCTGTAGGTTGGTGGGCTGAGAGAGCTTGCACCCATCACGGAAGACCGCGATGCACTTCACCCCCTTCTTCCAGGCACGCATGTAGAGCTTGTCGACATCTGCCAGAGACGCATCTGCGGGGACATTGACGGTCTTGGAGATGCCGCCCGACAGGAAGGGCTGTATGGCCGCCATCATGTCGATGTGAGCCTCGGGGGTCAGGGCGTGTGTTCCCAGAGCCTCGGCGAAGATGGGGCCATGCTTCTCCTCGTCGAAGTCGGCGGCGGAGTGGATGTCTCCCGTCTGCCGCAGGTGCTCGAGAATGCGTGCGATGTTAGCCTGCTCGTAACCCAGGTTCTCTAGTGCCTGGGGGATGATGCGATTCGGTAGAGTGAGCAGACCTCCGCCCACGATCTTCTTGTAGGTGACACAGCCGAGCATGGGCTCTCCGCTTGTGGTGTCACACGCCATGAGGAACGAGATGGTGCCTGTGGGCGCCAGGAGGCTGACCTGAGCGTTCCGGTACCCGGAGCTCTCCCCCAGGTGGTACGCCTCAGCCCACAGCTCGAGCGCAGTCTTGATGATGGACCTCCGCTCCTGGTCGAAGCGGTAGTTGAAGCCTTCACTGGCGTTCCAGTGCCGGCGGATGACCCGTAGCATAGACTCCCGGTTCTTCTGGAACTCCGGGAAGGGGCCCAGCTTCCGTGCCAGCACAGCGGACTGTCGGTAGCTGGCAGCAGTCATGAGAGAAGCGATGGCTCCTCCGACCGCTCGCCCATGCTCTGAGTTGTAGGGGATACCCCAGAAGACCAGCAGCGAACCGAAGTTGGAGAAACCGATGCCCAGAGTTCGGAACTTGCGGCTGTTCTCCTTGATGAGCTCCGTGGGGTAGCTGGAAGCGTCGACGATGATCTCCTTCGCCGTGATCGCTATCTCGCAGGCATGGATGAATGCCTCTGTGTTGAACTTCGGTCCCTGTGCGAAGCGCATGAGGTTGAGGGACCCGAGGTTGCACGAAGTGTCATCGAGGAACAGGTACTCGGCGCAGGGGTTGCTGGCGTTGATGCGGCCGCTCTCTGGACAGGTGTGCCACCCGTTGATGGTGGAATCGAACTGAAGACCTGGGTCTCCACACAGGTGAGCCGACCGTACGACGGCATCGAAGATCTTGCGGGCCTGGTACGTCTTGAAGAGCTTGCGCTCCTTCACCGTGAAGGTGTCCCAGGTGAGGTCGTCCTCGACAGCTTTCATGAAGGAGTCGGGTGCCCTCATGCTGTTGTTGGCGTTCTGATACCCCACACGGTCGTAGACGTTCCCGGGCTTGTTCCACTCCGCGGAGTAGCGACCTGACTCCCACAAGGCACGGGCTTGCTCTTCTGCGTCGGCCTTGCAGGTGATGAAGCCCGGCTTGCCACTGTACTGCTCTAGGATGTCTGGGTGGTCTGCGTTGAGGATGCACATCTTCGCTGCCCTACGCGTGGTCCCACCAGACTTGGTGACTCCCGCGAAGGCATCGAGTCCCGCCATGAAAGAGACGGGTCCCGAAGAATAGCCGCCCCTGGAGAGGCGTTCGTGTGATGACCGCAGGTTGGAGAAATTGGTTCCAGAGCCAGAACCACCCTTGAAGACCATGACCTCACGGGTGGCGAGGTCCATGATCGACGACATCGTGTCGGTGACAGACTGGATGAAGCAGGCCCCACACTGAGGCTGTGCTTCCTTGGACGCGCCCACGTTGAACCACACCGGAGAGTTGAAGGCGTACATGCCGTTGACGAACATGTAGATGAGCTCGTCCAAGAAGACACGAGCCTGCTCACCAGACTCGAGCACACCCTGCTCGATGCCTTGACGCGTGATCCAGTCAGCTACACGAGCGAACATCTGCTTCGCCGAGGTTTCCTTCACTCCGTTCACCACACGGAAGTACTTCTCGGCCACCACGTTCACCGTGGTCTCCGGCCACCAGTTAGGGACTTCCACCCCGTCCATGCGGAAGACTTCCCTGCCGTCTCCCCCAACGATGACGGCATCCTTCTTGACCCACTCCACCGAGGACCACGGGTCCTTACCTTCGGCGGTGAACACCCGGTTGAAGGTAAGTTTCGTGTGGTCAACTGTTGTGGCTGGGGTAGCCTGGTCTACCCCAGCCAGTACATCATTCGTTGAGTTCATGCGACCTCCCCATAGAGAAGCGTGGCCGCGGTACTAACGGCCACCGCGTTCTCTGCTTATCGCCTAAACGAGTGCCATTTGCCGCCGCGGTGGTTTCTGCTGTGGCAGCGGCGACTGTAGCGGATTCAGGTTGTCGGTCTGAGATCCCTGCTCCTTGGTGAGGAGCTGGTTGACGAGCGTGTAGAGCTGTGGGTTCATGCCCTTCATCTTCATGAGCTCGACATAGCGACTGGCATCATCGAGCTTCTGAAGGTAGGTGGCCGCACGACGAGCGAGAGCCAAGACGCTCATGCCACCTTGCTGTTGGGCCATGTTGAGTGGTGACTGCATCTCTTGCGGGATGCCTTGCTGTGGAGTCTGCTGAGCGTTCTCTGGGTAGACGGTTGCGCCATCGGGCATCCCGGGTGCAGCTTCCTCCCCCTGCATGGGCTGCTGGGTACCAGGAGCACCACCCCCAGCCTCCGGCATCCCACCATCAGGAGGAGCCCCTCCTGCGGCCGCACCCCCAGCATCGCCGGGCTGCTGCGGCTGGACGCCGGCGTTCATCATCATCTTCTGCGCCTGGATCTGGTACTTGGTCTGGAGGACCTGTACCTCACCCTGTAGAGCCGCCTGAGCAAGCTGCGTCCTACGCTGTCCCTCGAGCTGCTTGTTGAGCTCGGAGAACTTGTACTTCTCCTCCTGAACGATGTCGAGGTCGACCTCATCGAGAAGAGTCGTGTCCGACATCTTCATCGCCTGATTCATCTGGAACAAGAGGGCGACTCTCTGGAGATCGTCCGCCATCTTGAACCGCTTGAAGTGGCACTTCGGCTTCTTCCACTCCATGAAGGCAGCGATGCGCCCGAGGATGAAGTCCCTGACAAGAATGAGGAGCTCGGTGCGGTAGTTGAGGAACTGATTCTCCAGCATCCTCATGGACACGTTGGAGCCGGAGTACTGGAGTCCGCCGAACACGAACTCGATGGGCACGTGCATGCCGGCGACGATCTGCTCAGACCAGGCACGCATCTCCTGATGGAGCATGAGTGCCCGACCCTCTCCTCCCAACGTCTGGTTCCCGATGGGGAGTGGAAGGATGGGAATGTAGTTGGGGTCCATCCGCCACTTCTGGATCTCGGCCTCGATGCGCTTGCGCCAGAGACCCAGATCCGACATGGCGTACGGGTTGATGCCCTCACGCCCCGCAGGGAAGAGGATGCGCAGAGGTACGATGTGCTGCTGTGCGATGGCCTCTTGAGCCTTACGCAAGATCTGGAGGTAGTAGGTGTCCTTCAGGACCGGCAGGATGAGTGGGATACCCCATCCTTGATCCTTCTCGGCGATGGTCGGGCGCTTCAGATGGAACATCGACTCGCTGGTGAAGCGCAGCGACTTCGACTCCCTGATGGCCTTGATGAAAACGTCAGGAACCGTCTCGATGATGTGCTTCTTCCCCATCAAGATGTCGTTGCGGAGCACCTGTGGGATCTCGAAGAAGTAGGCATCATCGCCCGTCGCCTCGTTGTGCTCGACGGTGATGTACTCCGGGTTCCAGCGCATGAGCCGGATGCC
>Ga0315283_10000040_pt1 | contig 66411 bp, 58 predicted proteins | sample YL17G09_0_MG_FD_204541 | JGI IMG/M metagenome (GOLD analysis project Ga0315283, IMG submission 204541) | Sediment microbial communities from Yellowstone Lake, YNP, Wyoming, USA - YL17G09_0 | ecosystem: Environmental > Aquatic > Freshwater > Lake > Sediment | place: USA: Wyoming | collected...
TTGAGTCATTGCGATAATGTCCTTTCCTGCCATAATGTCCTCCTTCCAGAGGAAGCATTATAGCATCCTTGGAATACGACATTTTTAAATTGGCAGAATACGACATTATCATATTGGGATTACAGTTAAAAATAAGAGACCTCTGAAAAAGTCTTTCTTTATGATTACACCGATTAAAAAGCAGATTCCACAGATTGAATATTAGTCGGAAAAATCTGTGTAATCCCTGCCTGCCTGCCGGCAGGCAGGTTTTTCTAAAATCTGTGTAATCAAAGGCCTCTGATATCATTTCTGGGAGTTTATTCAGAGACCTCAATAGAAAGCCCGTCCTTCTAAAGCTATACAGTTAGGACGGGCTCTCTTTGCGCCTGGAAACTTATCTATTTTTATGAGTTTTATTTTTTCTTCAATATCAAGGCGATAGCAACTAAAAGGCAGGTATTGGTAAATTGTAAGAATGCCTGGGCCTCTATTCCTGTCTTAGCGCCTATATGTACAGGAAGTGCGGTAAAGCGGGAAATTATTCCCAGAATAAGACTTACAGCTGCCACAACCAAAGCAATATTAACGATGGCTTTCATCCCTTCCTCCTTTTTTTCTTTTTTTATAACCTAAAGCCGTAAAACGCCTCTATATACCTATATTATTAGCAAAGCGATAAAAGTCAAGTATTTTTTGGCCCTACGCCCAGCCGCTACGATGCCGCCTACCCACCACAATAAGGGCAGCAATGATACCAAAGATGATTGAGGCCTGGGTAAGGGTTAAAAAGGCCTCAAACGCCCGGTCATTGCTGACCATAACCGCGCTAATCCCTAAGGAGAGGGTGACAAAATAAATAAATACTACTGCGCCTAAAGGTTGCATGCCTAAATCAACCAGATAATGATGAAAATGGTCTTTGCCACCGTACTGCAGCCATTCAAGCATGGTCTTAATCTTAGCCTCCCTGATTCTCATGATGGTGGTAAATATCATATCAAAGATGGGCACGCCAAGAATTAAAACCGGAATGGATATCTTGACTATATTATCCTGGGCCCAATTGCCAATAAGGGCAATCCCTGCCAGATTAAACCCCAGAAACATACTCCCTGCATCCCCTAAAAATATCTTTGCCCTTTTTAAATTGTAGGGAAGAAAGCCTAAACAGCCAGCAGCTAAAAGAATGGCTACCCTTCCTAAGGCAGCTTGCCCGCTAACATAGAGTATAAAAGCGAAACAAAATAAATTTACTACTGCTGAACCCGCGGCTAACCCGTCCATGCCATCCAGATAATTAAAGGCGTTAGTAACCCCGACTATCCAGATAAGCGTCAAGATTATTTCACTGGCATCTCCCCATAACCCCGCAGGCAAAAAACTTATGCGCATACCCGAACCTATCACAGCTAAAGCTGCCAGCAATTGACAGAATAAGCGAAATTGCGCACTCAAGCCCTTGATGTCATGGACTAAGCCTACGATGAGGATTAAGGTTGCGCCGATTAATATAGGTAAGTAACGATAAAAACCCTTTAAGTCAAAGAGCAATCCTAAAATAAATCCGAGATAAATTGCCAACCCTCCTAAAAGAGGCATTGCCCTTTTATGTATCTTGCGGCGGCTGGGGAGATCCAGGATTTTTAAATCCACGGCTATCTTTCTCATTAAAGGGGTAGAAGAGTAAACAATAAGAAATGAAAATAAAAAAACTAAAAAATTGTTCATAAAAATTTGCATATTAGCCTATCTCCCTTAATACCCTAAGAGCCTTAAATCCTTCGGCGTATTTTACTCTGCCCTGAAAGCCGCGAAAATTAGCGCAGGATTGCGCACTTTCTAAAATAGTAAGATTTTCGATTCTGGTCTTATCCACCTGAGAGGAATGAATTTTCAATAATTGTAATTTCTTATCTAATACGTCTTGGATATCCACAAAAATTTCGGGTTCAAAGCGCTGGGTAGTAGGGACTTCGTAAAAAAGAACCTCCCTCACATAACGAGAAGCAGAAACTGCGGCCTGGGAAGTAGCCCGGTGGTCCTGGTGCACATCTTCCCCGTAATTCAAGAATATAATATCCGGATTAACTTTGCGGATAACCTCTTCTATTTTAAGAATGAGTTCGCGGCTATCCACCAGCTCTGTATCATTAAAGCCGCCCCAGAAAAGCTCCCGCGTATTCATGAATCTTGCTGCCTGGACCTGCTCGTCCTTTCTTATTTGTGGATCTCCGCCAAAACTCCCGTCAGTTAAAACCAGAAGAAAAATATTATGCCCTTGCTGGGAATATTTTATTAAAGTCCCTCCGCAACCGAATTCAATATCATCGGGATGCGCCCCTACGGCTAAAATATTCATTTCCCCTCCAATTTAAACTACATGTTTCGTTTACCGTTAACCGCTAACCGTTTACCGTTTAAATTGAGCTGATTAACTTAAATAGCATACTCGTTAATCTCCTACCATAAGTCCTAGCTTTCAAATAATCATCTTTACTAATTGCCTTTTGTCTGTCTAAAATTATAAACATATTTATACTCTCTCGGGTAGAATCTAATGAGGTACCATAGAATCTTGCTTTTTCTTTACTTGATTTTTTGCCACTACCCTCCGCAATATTATTAGAAATGGAAATACCAGCTCTTTTTAGATTATCACCTGTACAATATTGTAAATCCTTAGATATTCCTTTACATACTTCAAATATAAAATCTAAGAATTCTAAAGCAAGTTGATAAACCTCTAATTTTTCAAAGTCAAATTTAAATTCCTGTTCATTGATCACGGTAAACGGTACACGTAACTATAGTATTCTTTAAATCAGATGTAATATTTCTCTGCTCCTTAATCCTTCATTAAATAACAAATCTAGTACGGACATATAAGGAATAAAATCCTCATCATCCAAACAAAACTGCTGACGGTATACCGGATGCGGGAAATCCTGATAAATTAATTTTATCCCTACTTTAGCAAATTTCTCTTCTTCTAAATAAGCCTTACCACCAATTCCCGAGAGATAAGTATCTGTATTCATTTTCTTGCATATTTCTATAATTCGATCGGTACCTTTCCTATCGATATCCCACTCAGATTCAAAATGTATAGGTGTAGTTATGGATAATTGTTTCAATATATAATTGCTTATATGTATATTCAAATCTTTCAATTTTTCCCAACTTTGAGCATATGCCTGCTCAAAGAAGGGAAAATGCGCATCGAAAAATTCTGCCCTGGCATAGCAAGACTTTAGGCTCATCAAGTGCTTTCTCGCCCAAGGAAAACCATTATCAATAAGCACATCAAAGATACTCTGCCGGCTGAGGCCTTTACAAAGAACAGGAACGCTCAGCCAAATCCAGCCCTCTTTAGTGCGGATTTTATTGCGGTTCTGAAATTCCCGCCCTTTATACTGTACCTGGTCTAAAAATACAAAGCAGTCGCTTTTAGCAATCTTATGAAAATAACCCAGCCAGGGGATGTATTGCGGCTGATGCACTGAAAGAATCATTTCGTTTTATAAATACAAAATATAGGATTTGTAATAAGCAGTATAACTTCGGACCGCATCTCTACTCTATAATAAGACCCGTTGTCTTTAGCGTTGTATTCATCCTGATAAGTAATCTCAAAGGGAGAAGTAACTTCAAAGGTTTTAATTACAGAACCGTTTCTTATTAATTTTATCTTAAAAGCCTGCCTCTGTCCATTTAAAAAATGCCCGCCTATCTCTATTTTGGGTTTATCTGACAAAAATATCTTTTCGCCGATAGTTACCCCGTTATTGGTTACGGTATCAGTTATAATAAATTTATCCAAGGCAAATTGTGACGCGTCTTTACCCCTTACCACATACATCCTTCCTTGCCTTAATGCCTTCAGCACCTCTTGTTTATTTAACTTAGGAACCAAAAATATAGTTCTTAAATTATTCATATAGCCGCTTAAATCCCCTGCGGATTCAAAACTCAAACCCCCTATCGCCCATATCGGCGCTTTTCTTTTTCCCGCGCAATACTGCTTGAGAACCGCATCCCACAAACCGCTTGGTAACCCAACTTTATTATAGCCTTCATAGAATATGGCAAATCCTGTATAGTTATCCGTCTGAATCAGATCGCTTGTGTGCTCTCTGGTTTCTATTTTTATGCCCTCTATATTTTGAATATATTCTGCTTCAGGATGGGCCCAAAAAGTCAAACCTCCGTGTCTATTGATATAATCAATAAAATTTTGGTAAGGCATTATCCTTAAATCGCCATGGTATTGGTCATATTTAACCCCGTAAAATGGCCAATTATTGATAAAAAATAATATGCCAATCACTACCAAAGATAAACCGCAAACGCGGAATCTTCTGTCGAAAGGTCCGAGGGGTTTACCCTGTAAATCCCTGTAATTATATTTTCTTTTCTTAAAGCAAAAAAAACCTGCCAGGAGAAAAATAATCGGCCATAATTTATATAGTTGAAATTTTGTTCTTAAGGCCCTGGGATTGCCTATCGATGGAAGATTTTTGTAGTCTCTAGCGCTATCTAACCCGATTGCTAAAATATGCTTGTGCCAATTGTACATCTTCAGGCTATTATCAAATGCACTCCCCTGCCAGTAATAAAATGGCGCGGATTCCAGGCCTGCTATTAATAGTATGTCTTGATTTGCCTTTTGTATATTCTCTATATCTTTTAAATAACGCCCTATTCCGTACTTAAATATAGAATTTGCCTCTACTGTTTTTTTTATAATATTGCGCAGAGGCCAAAGGCCGTATTCCCACCTCATTAAATCGCGGTCCGTCACAATCACAATCTTAATCTTATTTTCTTTTGCTATTCTGACGATTTCCGCAATACTGTATTTGCTATCACTAACCACGGAGCTGATGTGTATGGCTGCCGGAGCCTGAATTAAATCTTGCGCCCCTGATATATCAAAAGGGCAAGTTGTAATTAATAAAATAAATAATAACTGAAAGAATAATTTAGAGGGCACTATTGGCTTAAGATGAGGAAATACTTTTTTCATCTATTAACTCTTTATATAATTCAGAGATTTTATCCGCCATTGCCTTAGCTTCAAACCTCCCCTTTACCCACTCCTTGGCTGCCTCGGACATCTGCAGTCTTTTTTGCACATCTGCCAATAAATAACTTATTGCCTTGGCTAATTCTTTAGAGTCTCCCGCAGGCACTAAAATCCCGGTTTGATTATTCTTGACAATTTCGGGTATGCCCCCCACCTGAGTGGCTACAATCGGTATGCCTTGAGCCTGGGCTTCAATCAAGACCATCCCCACCGCCTCATTTAAAGAAGGCAAAACCAGAATATCCAGAATGGAAAGAACTGCGCCTATATCCTCCCGCCAACCCAAAAGTGTAAACCTATTTCTTAATCCATATTCTTCTATCTTTTTCTCTAAAACTCTGCGTAAACTACCTTCTCCGACTATAATGAATTTTGTCTTAAGGAAACCTTGCGCAACATACTTGGCTGCCTCCACGAAATATCCGGGGCCTTTAATCGGCTCAAGACGGCCAATCATTCCTACTACAAAGTCATTCGGTTCGATATTTAAGGTATTTTTCATTTTAATTTTATCTTCGCCTAAGCGCATACTCCTGTCTAATTCCAGGCCCTGATAAATCACGCTTAACTTATGCTCAGGGGCTATCTTAAATCTTATAAAGTCATTTTTTTCCAATTCCGTTAAAGCAATTATCTTATCCGTAAAATTAGCCAGGAATCTTTCTATTAAAACTATCACTTTACTTAATGCTAAACCAAAATAACCGTAAAAATTATGGCCGTGCGGCGTATGCACGATGATCGGCTGTCGAGTGAGATATGCAGCCATCCTTCCTAAAGCCCCGGCCTTGGCAGTATGGGTATGCACTATGTCGAATCTCTCTCGGCGGAATAAAAAATAAAGCCTGAACAGCGCTAATAAATCATTGAGGGGATTAATCTCTCTTTTTAACTGCGCAATAACAACCAACCTTGTCTTAAATTTCTCCAGGAACTCTTTAGTCTTTAGACTAGGATACCTTGTCGGCCCGGTTATTAAACTTACGTCGTAAACTTCGCTATTTAAATAATTACAAATTATGCGCACAATATCAGGCGAGCCGCCCCAATCTAATCTCGTTATCACCTGCGCAATTTTTATCTTGCGGTTAATATCGGTTAACATTGGTTAATAATGGGTTAATATCGGTAAAGTTCCGTGCAACGCACACACGCAGGAAAAATTTTATTATCTTTAAGTATTGCGCGGAAATGCCTTGCTTGGGAGTTATTCCAAATTTTTAAAAACGGCTCTTCCTTAACATTACCGAAAGAATAGCTGAGATTAAGGCATGGCCTGACCTCGCCGTCAGGGAAAATATATGCCACTAGCCACGGGCTTAGGCAGCGGTGGTCTTGAGTAGACGGAAGGTAGCAGGGGTTTTCATAATAATCCTTCAGTTCTGCGCAAGAAAAATTGGGATAAAAATCTATGCTGAAATCATGTTTTTTTGACAAGATCGCCCTTCTTTTTTCTTCCAACAGCTTGGGGTCTATTCCGGGCTCAAAGACAAAACCTTCCCAGTCAAGCGACGAAGAGTTAAGCAGCTTATCAAATTCCTTCTGTTTATCAATGATAGACCGGCTTAAGAATATTAGATTATGGAAGGTGAGTGAATTTGCCTTCTCTTTTTTTGCTACTTCTAGCATTTGCTCCAAATATTGGTAATTGAATTTGGTGATTGTGCATTCTAGGTTAATCAACGGTTTTTTCTTATGCCCTTTTTCTTTAAAATAATTTATCTTTTCTAAACCGGCTATGATGCGTTCGAATATGCCTGGCATGCCGCGGATTTCATCGTGCAATTGCTGGCCTGCATCTAAAGATACATTTAATTCATCGAGCCCGCTTTCTACAATCCCTCCAGCAAGATTCTCTAAAAGCGAACCATTGGTAATCATTAAACAATGCATTCCTTTTTGCTTAATGTATTTTATTAACTCCACGCAGCCGGCAAATAAAAGCGGCTCTCCTCCAAAAAGGGTTATATTAGGCTTAAAAGAAGAGACATTATCGATTAATACCGTCAATTCATTTAGCGATAATTCTTCTTGTATATATTGCGCACTCTGCTTTTTAGTAATACCTCCTTCTCCCCACTGCCCGCACATCTGACAACGCAAATTACAGCGATGGGTTAAAAATAAGGTTATTGCCTCAGGATAGCTGCTTCTACCATTACCCAAATTATAATAAAACGACGCTGCCAGGCGCCTGCTAAATACCCTGAACGCATATCCGGGCTGTTCGAGGGTCTTATAAAAGAACCTTTTAGCGTTACGTAAAGGAATCATGCTGCCTCTCGTATAGTATCGATTATTCTCTCTAAATCTTTTTCTGTCAGACTGGGATAAACCGGCAGAGTCAAAAGATGCTCGGCAAGATAGACTGCATTAGGAAAATCCTTATCGTTGTATCCCAGATCAAACTTATGGTGTAGCGGCTTTAAATACATGCGCGAAGAATCAACGCCTTTACGCCATAATTTTCTTTGTATCCTTTCTAAAACAGCTGTATCCTCACAGATTATGGGAAGGCGGTTAAAAACAGGCCGGGTCTTGAGAGATATTTTCGGGACTACAATACCCGGTAAATCTCTTAATCCTTCCAGGAGCGTAATCCCGTTTCGATACCTGCTTAAAAATAGCGCATCCACGTTTTTCATCAAGGTAACCCCTAAACCGGCTTCAAAATAATTTATTTTTTTAACCGGGAAATCCGAGGGCGGAACCGTTTCTTTAAAACGTGAAATTAAAGGAAAACATAAACCGTACACATAGGGATTAGTTCCTATCTGATACTCCAAGGCCTGGATAAATCTCGCTAATCCGCTAAAAACACCCGGCTGCTTCAACCTAGAGAATAGATATTCAAGCTCCTTGGTAATATCCGGATTATAAGAAGCTATGCAGCCGCCGCCAAAAACGGGAAAGTTCTTGCCCCGCTTAAAACTAAAAAAACTTGTATCTGTAAAACTGCCCACTGGCTTATCGAGTATAAGCGCCCCCATTGCCTGGCAACAGTCCTCAAGCAGAAAAACATCCTGGGGTAAATTTTCCTTAATTTTTATAATCTCCGCTATGGCAATTCCGAACATATACACCGCAACTACCGCAAGAGTATTAGGAGAAACTACCCTGTATAATGACTCGCTATCAAGATTAAAGTCCCCCAAGGAAATATCGCAGAGTACGGGCTCAAGCCCCGCCCTTCTTATTGCAATCACCAGGCTGCCGGCAGTGTAGGCAGGCAGAACCACTTCCTTTTTGTTTGATATTTTTTTCAAGGCTTTAAGGATGAGATAGAAAGCCGCAATCCCGGAATTGGTAAGGTATACATTTCGCGTGCCAAGATAATCAGCTAAAACAGCCGTAAAATCCGCGCCAACAGATTTCTTGCAGGCTAATTTCAGACTCAAGAGAATATCTCTAGTACTTATTTTAGGACAGATAATGGGTAATTTTTTTATCATGGCTTCTTTGCCTCAATTATAATAATCGGGGCAAATCTTTTCCCGGAAGCGCCAAGATAGCTTCTCTGGATAATCCCTAAACCGAACTCACTCAGCAGGGCTTCCATTTCTCCGGGGTAATATGTTTTTAAGGGCAAATTACTTACCGTTTCATCGTAGAATGGCGCAATCTTATATTTTAACCGTAACAAAAAATTAGCCGCATTGCGAAAATCAAAAATTATTATTCCTTGCTTCTTACACACTCGTTTCATCTGGCTAAACGTATCTTTTACCACTTCTTTTGACGGCATATTATAGAAGACGTTAATACAGACTACCGCATCGAAGAATTCTTCCGCAAAAGGCAGGCGGGTGGCGTCCTCAACCGCTAAATGAAAATTATTTGCGCCTATCTTATTCAGGCGCTCTTGAGCCTGTTTTATCCTTTCGCTGCTGTTATCTATTCCCCAAATTTCAAGTCCGGTGTTCTGTCCGGATAATTGGCTCAAGAACAACCCCTCGCCGCAGCCAAGCTCTAAAATCCTTCCTTTTATATTTCTACAAAATGTAAGAGCTTCTCTTCTTGCGGCATCTTGCCAGTAGCCTGCGGAATACTCGCCTCGCTCCTTGGGCCTTGAAATCAGGCGATGTAAACGATAATAAACATCCTTTAGCATTTTTCTTCTAATTTTACCTGCTCCATTTTCTCAATCTTAAGCCTTTATCGTGTCTAATGTTCCGATAAATTAAGCTCTTCAGGATAAACCCTGCGCGATAAGCTGTGATATACGGCGAATTCCTCGACCATTTCTTTGCTGTAATTTACGCCTAATCTGGCGAATTGCCTTTCCATATCTTGCGTTTCCTTTGGATATTCCCTTACATCCATAACATAAACCGGGTTTTTTGAATTTCGCACGCTGGCGGTATAAGCGGGATAGCGCTCGCCGTAAGAAAGGGGAAAAACCGTCGGCGAAAGCAAAACCTGTTCGTCCGATTGAAATATTACCGAATAGCCGGTAGAATAATCCGAAAACCCGTAATAAAAATTCCTGGATTTTAACCAGTTGCTTAAAGTGGAATAATGCCGGATTTCTCTTTCTCTCCATGCCTTATGTATGCCTATTATATTAAAGGTAACCATAGCTATGAGGATAACGCCGAATACCAACCTGCTGCGTCCTGCGATATTAGATAATATCTTGCCGATGATGAAAGGAAAAACTACATAAAGAGAAAGCACATAGCGCCCTGAATTAATCCCCACAGCTACAGCGTAGAAAAGAATAAGCCAGAGCGCCGAGACAGAACAGATAAGCCAGGGATCGATTATTTTTTGCCGGGAAAATTTAATGTAACTTAGCCGCAAGGCAAATATAGCGGCTATAAAGAAGAAAGCACAACTGAACAGGCCTACAAGCTGAGAAAATAAAAACGGAACTCTTGCCAGAGACGCCGGTATTGTTGACATCCGCCAAAGTAATCTTTGTGCAAGAATAGCCGCAACATTTCCCGAAGATAGGGCTGCCCTATTAAGTTCAAGGAATCTGCCTCCTAAACGCAATAAGGTCGCACCGGGATAATAGAGGTTATGAATTATAGCCGGCATATGCCCGAGTAAAAGACTGGCTGAGAAAATTATTATTTTTTTCGACAAAAAGATTTTTTTGTCTTTCAGGAAGAAAACAGTCAATACGGTTAAGAAAAACGGAAATATGCCCGGAGAAAGCCACATCCCGAAGCCGGAAAAAAACCCCAGCAGAAAAAAGGAACGCATCTTCTCCCGATTTTTATCCTCATTCCACTGAATCAAAAGGAACAAAACGATAGCCCCAAACAGCAAACTCTCGGCGTGAACCCCTCCAGGGAATAAAGAGTAGAATAAAACTAAAGACGCCGGAAATAGCACAACACTAACCGAAGCAATAAATCCATACAAATCGTGGATTTTTTTGGCGATGAGAAAAACAAAGAACACCCAGCATAAGGAGAAAAGCAGGCCGGTCAGGCTATAGGCAACAAAAGACACTCCGAACAAAGCGAATAATAAAGCGCCGATGTAGCTTGCCAGCGCCCCGGCATAATGGTTCAGTAATAAATATGCCGGAAACTCTTTTAACTGGTAAATATGTTTAGCCATCAGGGCAAATACAGCAGTATCGCCGCCTAAAATATTGTACAGCGATAGGGCCTTTATTCTTAAAACCAAGGAAACCGCAAGCACTAAAGAAAGGGCTGCGGTTACCATTATTTTCGCAGCATTACTTCTCATTTTTCCTATACTGCTCTGTTAAATAAAGATTGCATTGATTGCACAGATTTCAAAAGCAGATTACACAGATTACCGCCGCAAACCTTATCTGTGTAATCTGAAGTTTAATCTGTGTAATCATACCTTTATTTTGTTTACAAGACACTATACCTATCTCCTAAGAGGCCAAGGCTGGCTTCAAGCACCTGCTGGGGGCTGATAGCTTTAAGGCATTTTAGCGCTTTACAAGCAAACTTGTTACAAGGGGAACAATCTGCTTTCTGATATAATACAATAGCCTGCTCAAAAATCTTCTTTGGATTGTATCGGCTTACATAACCCGGCCCAAAAAGAGCCACCAGCGGCGTATGCACTATCGCCGCAATATGCATCGCAGCAGTATCATTAGAAATATAAAGATTGCATCTCTTAAGTACCCCTCCTAATTCCGCGATATTGAGTTTTCCTGCCAGGTTGAGCGCTCTTACGCTGCTCTTTCTCATAATCCTCTCCGCAAGAGCATATTCATCTTTACTGCCGGTCATTACAAAGCTGCAATTAATTTGTCTATTAAGCCTAATCATTACTTCGCTAAAATTTTGTTCTGGCCAGCGATGCGCGGGTTTACCGCCCGGGTGTATACCAATTAGGATTTCGCCATCGCTAATCACGCTGTTAGCCAAGATAGTGTCTACTTTTTGTATGCTTGGCGGGTCGATTTCAAAATCTATTGCCCTACCTGTAACTTTCGCACCCAAAGCCTCGGCCATTTCTATATCATAATCCATCTCAAATTTTTCACCGATTTCTTCTTCGGGTATGGCGATATCAAAAAACCCTCCCCTTCCTGTAGTATTTCGTCCTGCCTTTATTTTGGGATTAATCACGTTCAACAAAAATTTCAATTTTACGGCGCTTGAATCTGAAACCAGGGTACGCATATTTATGGCCAGGTCAATTTTTTCTTTTCTTAAACTTAAGATGTTTTTAAGATTGCCTAATCCATAAAGCAGCGGATTGCCCGGCTCAAAAATAAAAACCTTATCTACGTAGGCTAAAGTTTTTACTAAAGGCGTAACCCTGCCCACAACTAAAAGATAAAGCGAGGCCTGCCTAAAGTGGCTTTTTAGCGCCATTACTGCTGGCGTAGAAAGTAATACATCGCCGATGCCGCCTAAATTAACCACTAATATTTTTCTGATATCCTGGGGTTGTATTTTTAATCCCTGTTTTGCACTATTCATTATTCTTGCGCGTGACTCTTGGCATAAGAATATCCACTGCTTTTTCCATTTCTTCTACTGTAATCAGATTCATACAATCGTGCCGGAGACAAAAACTAAGATTACAGGGGCTACACGGCAATTCCCTTCGGATGACTTTGTTCTCTTGGCCTTGCGGCCACCATAGATGAGGATCTGTAGGGCCCATGGTTGATACCGTAGGCACTCCTAAGGCTGCGGCAATGTGTAATGGGCCGGAGTTGTTGCATACTAAAAGACTTAATCTTTGAATAAGGGCAGCCAATGCGTCTAAAGATAAGCCTTGCGCAATTATTGGCTTTCCCTTCATCAATGAAGCAATCTGCGCAAGCAATTTTGACTCTTGATTGCTTCCTATAATTATAATCTTGGCCTGATATTTACTTTGTATCCTATTGGCTAACTGAGCAAACTTATCTTTCCCCCAATTTTGGCTGGGGTAATTTCCGCCAGGATGTAACCCCACGATTGTTTCTTTTTCATTAATACCGTTGTTTTTAAGAAATTCTAAAGCCCGGGTTTTCTTTTCCGAAGATACGAATAGTTCGGGCAAAGAGCCTATCACTGATACTGCTGGCATACCGGCAACATTAGCGATCTGCCTGATTAAATCCAACAAATGCTCGCTCATCTGTTTTTTTTGGTTCGAGGGCGTGAAAGCTATATTAAAAAGACGGCCCCTGCCGGCGATAGCAAAACCTGCCTTTAAAGATGCGTTGCTAAAAAATACTAGCAAAGCGTTCTTCAACGGATAATCCATTAACAGGTCAACCGCCAAAGAAAATTTTCTACGGCGTAAATATTTCAGCAAATTCCAAAATCCTTGAAAGGCAATAAGTTCATCTATTAAAGGATTATTATTCAAAAGAACTAAATTTTGCGGCCTGGCTACCACGGAAAGCCTGGCTTTGGGGAATAATTCCTTTAATGCCCTAATCGCAGGCAGCGATACCACCAAATCCCCCGCCCTATCTGTCCTTATGGCTACAATAGACTCAATTTGATCCGGCTGAAGATGTTGAGTTTTTTTAAGATGAAATAAAATGCCCAATAATAAGCAACGCATCTTAAGATAGGCATTACGCAAATAGCGCTTAATTATCATAAAACGTTACCCTGCTTTTTATAAAATACCTGAGAATTAAAAGTATCATTCGTAGCCCTAATTTGATGGCTATAATCCTGTTTCCGGTTACAGATGATTTGCCTGTCCTTTCAGAGTAATTAACCGGTATCTCTATGAATCTGGTCCTGGTAATCGCTAACCAGAGAATGAACTCTGCATTAAATAGCGAGTCCCCGACCCGGAATTTATCTTTTAGCCGCTCGTAGGCTTTACGGTTGAGGAGTTTCATGGTGCAGCCCATATCCGTTAACACCGGCGTATTAAAGATAAATTCCAGGAATTTTGAAACTATATAATTGCCCGAGCGCAGGGCGTAATCCATATTCGCGCCCCGCCAGATAAGCTCTTTAGTCGTCCTTGTGCCCAAGACCACATCAAAATCATCAGCATATGACAGTAATTTAATGATATCTTTCCCCATAAACGTCCCGTCTGGTTCAGCAACAACCAAAAATTCCCCCTTGGCCTCTCGTAAGCCCCTGCGGATTGCCCAGCCGTAACCCTGCTTAATTTCATGCACTATGCGGGCGTTGGTTTTTGCTACTTCTTCATCGGTTCCCGCTTGCGCATTGTTATTCACCACTATTACCTCGTCTGCCACCCCGGTGGCAAAGAATTCTTCGATAACCCTTCTAATGCTTTCGCGCTCAGCATACGTAGGCAATATAACCGAAACTGTTTTATTATTCCACATGGGTTAATTTCTTAACCAGACAGTATACGAACCTATCTGAAATACCTTATAATTTTCCTCTAAAAACTTTTTTACTGAGCCATTGTTAAAAATAACTTTATACTGCGCGACCGTGTTGCCGGTGATACCGTATACAAGACATTGTATCTGGTTACGTTTCATAGCGTTTACAAAACCATCAGAATCTTTCAAATACACATTCATGGGATATGATAATAAGTTTTCATTCGCCAACCATTTAATTTCCGGAGGCGCAATAATAGGTTTAGCAGGGTCAGTATGCTGCCGCAGGAAACGCGCCGCTTCTCTTACTCCCTCGGCGCCATAGCAATAAACCGTATTATAACCGGCTCTAACTTGGACCAAAGACAACGATAAATTCGCGGCAAGCAGGGCCACCAATAATGCTGCCAACAATGGTTTCTTAACCCGCTGTAATAAAAATAAACAAGCCAGCGGGATTGTCCCCAGCATCAATAAAAAACGGATTAATTCCTCCAGGAGAATCTGGCGGCTGTGCATGCCGCTGGTAAGGATGATATCTTCTTTTAAGATGTAATTAATTCTGTACAGGGGGTCGCTGACTATAGCCGTGTTAAAAAAAATAAGGAATGCAAAACAAAGGCCCAGATAAACCATCTCTTTTTTAGACAAAGGTAGCTGTTGCGAAACTAAAGAGGCGATAAGCACTGAAAATACCGGCACCATCGCATAGTGGTACTTAGGAAAGCTATGCGTCAGGCCGCCGACAAACATGTAGGTTAGCAAAACCACTGCTCCGTAAAATGCAAACTGTTTAAGAGAAAATAAAGACTCTCGGGATGCATCTTTTTGCTTAAAGACCTTAAACAGGGATATAATGGATAATAGCATAAATGGAACCGAAGTCCATACCGTCAGAGTCCAGATATTGCGCGCCAGAAAACCCCATTGCTGTCCTTTAGAATTGCGTATAAAAAATTGATTAATGACCTCTTTAGGCACTTTAAATAACAAGCCGGCATCCCTTCCATGGATATAGCAATAAAAAATCCAGGTACAATAAAATAAAAGAGCTGCGCCAATACTAACAAATAATATTTGTCTAACCTTTAAAAAATCTTTTTTCCATAATTGATAGATGAGCATGGAAATAATTAAAAGCACAGGCGACGATAATTTCACCCACATAAGGCAAGAGAACAAAAAAATCAATACGCTAAAGTAAACCGGCTTTGGCTTTCTATTTCCCAAACGCATCAAAGCCCAAATAAATAACAGCGTGGCTAAATTAAGCAGGGCACCGTCTATATCCAAGAGGAGCGAGCCGCGTATTGCCAGCGGATTAATCGCAAATAAAAATGAAGAAAGCAGCCCGATTTGCCGGTAGTTTTTAGAACCTCTAAACAGCGCGCAGGCAATAGCGTATATCAGCATAAGCGAAATCAGAAAACAGCTGACGCTAAACAGGCGGCCGGCTGTTTCATAAGAGCCTAATAACCTGCCCAACCAGCCAACTACAGTTACATACGCCGGCGGATGCCACAAGCCGAAGCTGGCGTCACCGTGCGCAATAAAAAAATCGGTAATTGTTCGGTCGAAAAGCGCTTTAGCAGCCACCAGGACGTTTACCTCATCCCCCATGATCGGCTCTTTCCAGGAAGAAAAGGAAAAAAGAAGATAAAGTAAAAAACAGCCAAAAATCCCTAAAACAGCCGGCCAGTATATTTTTTTAAACATCTTTGCTCCTGGCAAAAATTTCAATAACCGACCCGTTGCCGGACAGAATATTTGTGAGGTATAAAAAAGGAGAAAATACCAATATAAGGGGAATCAAAAAAATAGATAAAAGAACCGTGTATTCTCTAAGAAGCAAATTGGTCCGGGCGAATTCATGGCGCTTTACGAAATTATAGAACCAGTTGGTCTCGCCTCTCAGGAAATTTAAAAAAGTCATCATAAACATAGGGACATTGTATTCCAGTGAGTTCTTACTTAAGGCTACGACCTTAAATCCCGCTGCTTCCAGCAAACGCTTGAGGGTTCCAGGAGAATAGAGAAAATGATGGCGCGGCAAGTCCAAACCAAACCAACTTTTTAGGCTCATCCGCGCCTCCAGGCTATCGATATTAGGCACCGAGACAAAAATCATGCCGTCCCTCTTAAGAAACGCGGCAACCTTTTTGAGGGCCTGAAGGGGTTCTGACAAGTGTTCAAAACTCTGCCAAAAGGTAATCAAATCAAACCGCGTATTCGGCAGTTGCGCATCAAATATATCTTGGCACCACAGTTGTTTTAGGTCTTTTGCTTTTGCGGCTTCTATGGCATTTGCTGATACGTCCACTCCGTAGACATCCCAACCAAACGAAGCCATTGCCTTCAAGAATTTCCCTTCTGCGCAACCGACATCCAGGACCGAACCTGGATTCTTAAAGAATCTGCGAAATTTCTTTAACCTCAAGAGTATAAAAAAATCTAAGCATAACTCAAAAAATCTATGTAATAAATCATTTTTCTTTTTGTAAAACTCTGCGGTGTCTAATTCCTGATACTGCTGCCTGGCTATCCGCGGATAAAGATAAACCAAGCCGCAGGCCCTACACTTAACCGCCTGAAATATCTGGCTGGAATGTATATCAGCCCCCTTGGCTTTAAGCAACGATACGCTATCAGCGCATCCGCAGAATTCACATGCGCCTTTTGTGGCTTCAAGGTTCAGCATAGCGTATATCCTTTTTCTAAAAGTGTTTGCTCATAGACTTTCTCAATCAATTTGACGGTTATCTGGGCATTAAATTTTTCTTGGCAGATTTGGTAGCCGCGGTCAGTTATCGTACGCATCCTCTCAGGTTGATTAATAATTGAAATTACTTTTGCCGCTAAATCAGCGGGATTTTTCTCTGCAAAGAGAATGCCGCTTGAACCGTCCTGAATTATCTCTTTAAAGGCATTGACATTGCTGGCAACTGCCAATACCTTAGAAGACATAGCTTCGATCAAGGTATTGCCAAATGATTCATAACACTCTTTCCGGGAAGGCTGGATTAAAATATCAAAAGCAGGCATGAGGGCATCAATGTTGCGTACAAATCCCAAGAATTTTATTTTATCAGCCAGGCCGTTCTGAGCTGCCAGATTCTGTAGATTCTGTTTTTCCGGGCCGTCGCCAGCCACAATAAACCTGATCTTTGGATGCTGCTGAATAATATCCCCTGCCGCGATGATACCATCGCTATACCCTTTTTCTTTTATCAGCCTGCCCACCATGCCAATAAGCAAAGCATCCTCCGGGAAACCCAGTTCTGTCTTCAGCGCTTTTTTCTGGGCGGTATCCAAACGCACGACCGCAGAAAAATCAATACTGTTCGGGATATAAACTACTTTATCCGGCCTCATCCCTTGGCGAAAAATATAATTTTCTCTTGCGTCTTCGGATACGGCAATGACTTTATCTAAGCAATTATTCGTAAAAACATGCCCCATTTTATGGAAAAAAAGCCTGACCGGTCTTCCGGCGAGCCATTCGTGGTAGCGGCTGTTCATATGCTCACTTACCATGGTAACCGGCATAGCGCAAAGTTTTCCTGCAATACAAATAAGGGGCGCAAACCAAATCATATGGCCGTGGAGAATGTGATATTTATTTTCTTTAAGAATCTTGATAAGCCCGCAGAGCGTGGAAAGTTGTTTTCCCGGCTCAAATTCGAGCGGCAAGTGGCGTAATCCGATATCTTTGATTTTCTGGACAAATTCTCCCTCAGCAGGGCTGGCCACATCAATCTGAAACCTGGTTTTATCAAAATACTTTAAGCGAACAAAGGAACTTTTATTTGGGCCGGTGATCTTCGATGTATGTAATACTTTCAAAATCCTGATTGGGTAATGTATCTTCTTCATGCAATTATAAGGCTATTTAGCTTACCTCGGCCTCTAAGGGTATATTTTTAATTGTCTCGCTGTAGAAATTAATCTGGCACTGTGCGCACGCAGGTATATTTTTTTTATCTTTCACAATACTACGCCTAAAATGAAGAAATCTCTTGCTATTCCATGCTTTTCTAAAACCCCACTCAAAAACATTACCCATATTTAAATTGTCGTAATCAAAACAACAGGGGTAGAGGCTGCCGTCCCAGTTTATTGCCGGAGATGTCCAGGCCATAGGGCAAAAATTATTATCGGCGCGGTCTGTGTTCCAGACAACGTTTCCGTCTTTAAGCTTATACAGTCTATACTGCGGTTGAAGCGGCAAATACTCTTCCATATACGCCAGACTCTTAGGAAAACCGTGCAGGTCACATAAGCTTTTAAAAATCAATTTGTCCGCTCGCAGCTGCTTGGCTAAAATTTTAATCTCCCCTATTTGATGTTCGTTGTATTTCATAGGGATAAATTGAATATTGATTAAAGGCAGTCTGCTTTTTTTCTTTTCTTTTGCGCTTCTAATCAATGTAATGGCTTCGATAACCTTGGATACCCGGCCTCCTACCCTGTAGGCCTCATACGCATTCTGGTCTGTTCCGTCTAATGAAATCGTCACCGAATCCAGTCCTGCCTGGACTATCCCCAAGGCATACGCTTCATTAATGAGCTGCCCATTCGTCTCAATACTGGTCACTATGTTTTTTTGTTTTGCATATGAAACCATTTCCAGGATATCTCTATTTAAAAACGGCTCCCCGAAATTACAAAGGAGAAGATAATAAATGTAGTCGCCGATCTCATCAATGATTCTTTTAAAATTTCCCAGTGTAAGAGTGCCGCGGGGCCTCTGCATCTTTCCTGAACCTGCCGGGCATAACGGACACTGCAAATTACAGAGATTTGTTGGCTCAATAAGTATTGATTCAGGCAAACCAAACACATACGGAGTTTTAAGAGATTTTGAGAGAAAATTCAAGACCGAATTCCAGAATCTCTTCCAGGTATGATTCGGCCTTCTTGCTTTATTGAGTATCCGCTGAAGAATCATGCTTCTCTATCTCCCATAATTTGGCGTGCATTAAAAATACAGTTAAAAACGTCAAAAAGACAATAAAGAACCCTAAGAAACCATCTCGGAAACCTTTTTTAAAAATCAACTTTTGCAAGGCGTAGGCCAGCGGCAGAAGGAATAGCTTGTTAAAAAAATTACGGGAGGTGATGCGCAGGCCTTGCTGATAAGCCTGCCGGGCTAACACGCCGGTATAGCGATTAAGTTTGCGTATGTATTCTTGGACGTCCTCGCAGGTATAATGGATAAGAGGCTCTTTTAAATACCCGATTTTACCGCGCGGCTTAATATCGGCGTGAATCTCTTCAGGAAATTCTACGCAACCTTTTTTAAATAAACGGGGGACATATCCCGGATACCAGCCTGAACCGCGAATCCATTTTCCGGCAAAGATATTCTTTCTGGGCAGGTAAAAAACATCGCTTGAGGGCTTCCTTAACAGAATCTCTTCGATTTCTCTGCGCAACTGAGGACTTATCTTTTCATCGGCATCAATATAAAAAATCCAATCGTGCTGGGCTTTTTGGGCTGCGGTTATCCTGTCCGGTTCGCAAAAACCCTTATTGCTGACTACAAAAACTTTATCCGTGTATTCCTTGCAGATAGCTACCGTGCCATCATCTGAAGACTGGTCCACCACTACAATTTCGTCAACCCAACGCAGCGAGTCAAGGCAGCGACGAATTTTCCTCGCTTCATTATAGGTAACCAGTATTGCGGAAATCTTTTCTCTAGGCATACGTTTGACGGATGAGTTCTAAATAAATATCCTGGATTTTACCAGCGTTTGCCTCTATCGTAAAATTCGCTTCGATGTGGCCACGGCCACTTTGTCCCATCTTATTGGCGATATCCCTATGGTTGATCAGAAAGATAATCTTTTCGGCTAATCCTGCAGGGTCTTGCGGAGAAAAAAGGTATCCGCTTACCCCATCCTGGACGATTTCCGGGGTTCCGCCGCTATTAGTTGCTATCAAAGGTTTGGCCGAAGCCATGGCTTCTAAAATTACTCTTCCGCAGGGTTCTGCCGCAGAGGCTAATACGGCAATGTCCATAGCCGCGTACACTTCCGGCATATCGGTTCTAAAACCGGTGAAAATTAGGTTTAAATTTAATCCTAATTTGTTAACCAGGTCTTTTAAATACTCCTCCCGCCGGCTATCCTGGTTAAAAACCGCTCCACCCACAACCATGAACCTTAATCTCTCTTTCATCTCAGGTAAAGACTGCAAAATCTCTTTTGCTGCTCTTAAAAAAACCTCATGGCCTTTGAGAATATTGAAACGAGAGGCAATACCAATTACAATATCTTCGGGCTTGATCCCGAATTCTTCCCTAATCTTAGCACCGCTTACCGCAGGGTTAAATTTACGGGTATCCACTCCATTGTAAACGACAACTACCTTTTTGGGAAGGCGGCCGTGCTCTAAAAGAGAGCTCTGAAAAAGTCTTTCTTTATGATTACACCGATTAAAAAGCAGATTACACAGATTAAATCTCCAATGATAAAATCTGTGTAATCTTTCTAAAATCTGCGTAATCAGAGGTCTCTGACCGAATTTTAAGGGTTTTTCAGAGACTTCTAAAAAACGCCTGGCAATGGCCTGCGAATTGCAGATAATTCTGCCCGCAAAAAAAGAAAATAGCCGATCAGGGTCGATTATCTCTGTGGTCAAGAGATTACGCTGGTGCCAGATAACAGGGACAGAATTTAACCTTGCAGCAATTGCAGCATAAAAATGCGTGCGGATACTATTAGAATGGATGAGCCTGATCTCTTCTGACTTGATAAGACTATTCAGTTTCTTTATCGTTGCCATTACTCCAATCCCATATCGTGCCTTGGGAAATGGCAAAAATACTGTCTTGACTGCGAGCTTACGCAGCTCTTCGGACAACGGGCCTTCTTGCGCTAAAACAAATATGGCTTTAAAATCAGCCTGGTCTAAATTTTTTACCAGATTTATCAGGCTGTTCTCTGCTCCGCTGATTTGGGATGTCTCATGGAGGTACAAAAGATTATACGGCGGATATACAGGGGGATGTGAAAATCTTCTAAACAGCGTTTTGTCGGAATAAATTACTTTCTCGACCTTATCTTTTCTTCTGGCCCTGATAAGCTCTGGCAATTGCCTCAAAGCCATAAAAAATCCTGCGCTGAATTCTCTTTTACCGATAAAAGGACAGATGCAAAGTTCAGGGATAGTAAAAAAGATGTGCTTAACAAACAGGTATGGAGAAGTCAGATTTTTCCAGGTCATTAACAAGCGGTTCTTCCAGTGAATCTTACGCACCGCATAATCCGGATAAAACTTGCCGATGGTGGCTTTACGTTTATGAACCACACAACTCTTTGGTTCAATCACAGACTTAAACCCTTTTTTCCAAGCCCGCCAGCAAATATCGCCGTCTTCGGCATAAAAAGGCCGGAATAAAGTATCAAATCCACCCAGGCCTAAGAATTTTTGTCTGTCATAGGCGCTGTGTCCTCCGGAAACACAAAAAACCTCAACCGGCCTGGATTTTGCAGCCACCCGTTCATACCAATACCAAAAAATTCCGAATTTAAATTTGACTAAGGGGAGTACCACTGACGGCTCAAGAATATTTTCGCTTTCTTTTATCTCCATTGAGCTGGCAGCGAACATCCGGCTGTCTTGGAAACACTCAACCAGAGGCTCTAAAAAACCCGCACAAACTTTCACATCGGCATTGAGCAAATAAACGATATCTCCATTTGCCTCTTGCACTCCCCTATTCACCGCATAAGAAAAACCAAAATTTTTCTTTAGCGCAATAAGTTTACATCCGCCTAAGGTGGAAATAAATTCTTTACTGCCGTCTGTAGAGCCGTCATCAACAATAATAATTTCTATATCGCCTTTATAAGAGGAGGCGTGTTTGATTAAAATAGGAATATTTTCCTCTAATAATTCCCTTCCGTTAAAATTAGGAATGATAATGCTTACTGATTTCATCTTTATAGAGAGCAGTTATCTTAGCAACCATTTCATCCAGGCTAAACTTTTCCTGCCACACCTTGCGGGAATTTTCACCCATTTGCCTGCGTTCATTTTCATGTTCTGCCAAAAAAATAATTTTTTCTGCCAAAGCTCCAGCATCTTTTGCCGGCACAATAAAACCATTAAAACCATCTTTGACTATCTCAGGATTACCTCCTACGTCAGTAGCAACCAGGCACAGGCCGGCTGAGGCAGCTTCAGCTAAGCCTAAGGCTAATCCCTCTCTCACTGTTGAGGGCTGGACAAAAATATCCATCCCCAAGAGAAGTTCCTCTACGTCTTGTCTGGTGCCTAAAAAAATTACCCCATCCTCTAAATTCAGCTCTTTTACCCGCAGTTCCAACTTTTCTTTTGTCGGGCCATCTCCTACAATAAGACATTTGCACGCTAGTTGCTTTGCTTTACCCTGGGCAATCGCCTCAATGAGAAAATTTTGCCCCTTGTGTTCCGCAAGCCTGGCCACGCTACCGATAAGAATTTCGCTATCAGCTATGCCGAGGCTCTTTCTCACCCTTTGCCTTTGGCCGCTGTCATTAACTAAGATATTTGCTGCGCTGTTATAAATGACCTCTACCTTTAGAGGCGTTATCCCCACGAAATCAACCAGGCATTTCTTGACTGCTTCTGACACTGCGATAATCCGGTTGGTAAAATTACTCAATATTTTTAACTTTAATCTTTCTTTGAAAGAGATTCCGTAATACATATTCTGGACATGGACAATGCGCACCGGAATCCTGGCAATAAGCGCGGCGAGCCTGCCCCATATCGAAGGATACAGCCCATGGCAATGCACGATATTGATTTTGCTTTTCTTAAGCTCTCCGGCAAGCCTAAAGAGCGAAGGAATATGTAATCTGGCGGGGAAATTAAATTCTTTGACTTCAACACCGTTATTTTCTAATTCCTGCGCTAGCAGGCCTTTGGCTGTAAGACAAAAAACAATATGCTGAAAATCCTTCGCATGCAAGACAATCTTAATCAGCGTCTTTTCTAAACCGCCGATATTTAATGTGTCAACAATATGGCAAATGCGTATCATTTTTGCGCTAAAACAGCCCAGCCCAATGCATCGCGCTTATCGATATTATCCGCAATCCTGCCCAAAAAGTAAAACAGAAGCGAAAATCCTAAACCTAAAGCTGTTGCCAGGCGTTCTGCCCATTGCCTTCCCAAAAAAGAAAAAATTTTCACCAGCAAAGTCCAGCCTACATCTAGCATGCGCACGCCGATAAGCGAAAAGATACCACCGATGCGCTTCACTACGATAATCTTAAAATTGCATTTTTGCAGTAGATATTCTAAGCCGTATTTTGTAAACCGCCAGTAGTCAGTAGGTTCGTAATGCAAACACCAGGTCTGAGGCGCTGTTATATAGACGTAGCCTCCCTCTTTTAAAACCCTTCTTATCTCATGCAAACAAAGTTCTGGCTGGGCGAGGTGTTCCAGGAGTTCGGTTGAGATAACGCTGTCAAAAGAATTATCTTTAAAGGGAAGTACAACGGCGCTACTACAAATATCGGGTTTGACAAGAGTTGATTCATCAATGCCGATATAATTTTGCGCCTTGATATATTTTTTGTATGGCCGGCTTGCGCATCCGATATCCAGAACATTACCTTTCAAGAATTGCGCATATGAAACAATACTATCTGCCTGCAATTTCTTGATAATAAAAAGCGGATTTGAAAAAAGGTCAAAACCTATTTTCATTTTTCCTTTTTAGCATAGATAATTACACCGCAACCAGGAATTATCTTCCCTATAAACTGAAGGATAATCTCCTTGGGATAAGAAAAATATTTATTGACAAAGTCTCTTGTTTTGCTAATGGCAACGTCCGAAATACCAACATTAGTCAATGCCTCTGCACGGATAGAAGGACGGATAGAAGGCCCACTTTGAACTCTAATAATTTTAAAACCTGCTTTCTCTAGTATAGCCTTTAATGTCTTAAGAGAAAACCAAAACAGATGCTCCTCTTCACTTAATGCTCCCAATTTCCCTCTTTTTTCTATTTGGGTTTTAAGTAAATTAACATTCGGTACATTAATATAGATCAGGCCATTATTTTTCAAAATTTGATAGGCTTTTCGTAAAGTACCCAAAGGCTCAGATAGATGTTCTAAGGTATGGCTCATAATAATTACATCAAAGAAGTCATCAGGGAAATTGGCTTCTTCTAAAATACCGGTAAATATTTTTAATCCTAAATTTTCATTTGCCCAGGAGGTAGCATAAGGAGATAATTCTACCCCAAATGTCTCCCAGCCTCTTTCCTGGGCAGCCTTCAAATAATGTCCTCCTGCTGCTCCAATATCCAATATTTTGCCGGGTTTTTGATATCTTTCAATTTTCTTTAAAAGTTCCCGGGCATCGCTCATCAATCTTACGCAGGACTCTTTTTGTAAATAGGCAGTATCAAAATAATCCTTTAAATATAAATTCTTTATTTCCTCTGTGCTTGGCTGAGGATTGAGATAAATCAATCCGCATTTCTTACACTGAACAATATTCCATGTCTTGCCACCGGAATTCATTTTATGATATATTTTACTCTCTTTTGACCCACATAGATTACAGTCTATATATTTAGGCATATTCTCACCACATAATCTTTATAATCAGACATCCTCATTATTTCTCTTTATAGGATGTCTTAGGAAATCTATATATTCCCCCCAGATGCTTTTTAAAACCGCTTTAAAATAACGTAGGTTGCGCGGCCTCCTGATTATTGCATGCGATACGCTGAAGATTCCGTAAACCAAGATCGTCTCTAAAATCAAGTTGAAAAATAAAGACATTATCCCTATTGCGCCATAATGTTTAGCAAAAAAACGGATTTTGCTTTGCAATTTCCACCTGTGGCAGATATCCGGAATCTGTTTTGAACTGCAATTACCGTAGTGGATGATGCTTATCTGCGGCAAAAAAAAGATTTTGCCTGCGGCTTTCTTAAGGCGTAAACACAAATCAACTTCATCATAATACATAAAAAAGCGTTCATCCATAAACCCAAGTCGCTTCAAGTCCTCTGTTCTAAACATCAGACAGGCACCGTAGGGCTGATCAACTTCCCGCATCTTATCATGCGGCCACAGCCCCATTTTATACCAGTTGAATATTTTGTTTTTGGCGCATATTTCATCCAGAAGCAGGCTTTCCATTAAATCCGTAAAGAAAGTGGGAAAGTGCCGGCAACTATGCTGTAAAGAGCCATCAGCAAAGGTAAGCCGGGGAGCGATAACATTTATCTTAGGGTGCTGGTCCATAAATTCAACCATTGCTTTTATCGCGTTATGGTTGAGCTCGGTATCCGGATTAAGCATCAGCGTATAACGGCCTTCGGCAAGTCTAAATCCCTGGTTATTTGCCGCAGCAAATCCGCGGTTTGTGGTATTAACAATCAGGGTAACCTGAGGAAATTCTTTTGAAACCATTTCCTGGCTGCCATCGGTAGAATTATTATCCACCACAAACACTTCAAAGCTGACATCTTGAGTAAACTTATAGATGGACTCCAGACACCTCTTCAATAAATTCCTGACGCTCCAGTTAACAATAACTACCGAAATATCTACTTTATGCTGATTCATAGTTTTATACGCGAGAAGATAAACTTAGCTAAATGATACAACAATGTCATTATTTTTGCATATATTATAAAATAGAGACTCTTTAAATCATTATCGGTAATATCGAGCGCTCTTTTACCAGTAACAATAGAATATAATGGGTAGCCAGATAAATCTTTTTCAATAAAGTTTTCGGGCTTTATGATTTTAGCGCATACCCCTTTTGCCGGATCGGTTTCAAGGCGCTTTATCAAGCAATCTTGAAATATATATTCTATGTCCTTGATGGCAAATCTCCAGAAATCCCAAGGGTAACCGTGGTAAATAAAACCCGGCGAGCGCGTCGAAAGCAAAATGATTCCGCCGGATTTACAGAGCTGTTTTATAATATGTATGGCATCCCTCCAATCCCTGACATGCTCTAACATTTCGGTGGAGACGACGATATCAAAACTCTCCTGCCTAAACTTGGATACAAGATCCTTAAAGTCACAAACCACATCAACGCCGGAACCGCTCTTGATGTCGGTCCCGATGTATTCTCTTGGACGATGCGATTCTATAAAAGTCCGTGCGCTGCCGTTGACATCTAAAGAGCCTATCTCGATTATTCTTTTTCCCTCAATCTCTTCTTGCCTTAGGTTTCGTATAGCAAATAGCAAAACAAACGTGTTCATCGCAAAACCCGTCCTTTTTAAAACCCGCTCTTGTTAAATACTATATCCCTGCGCAGTCTTATATTTTTTCCCACATTCTTTTTTTTGCATAATACCATTGCTAATATATTGATAAACGTAAGCAGCGTAAATTCGCATATCAGGATTGTTTGCGCACATACATAGGAAAACACTGAGTATTTTTTGAAGTACCGCAGCCATCCCACCAAGAATTCCTTATACTCGGTTTCTCTATCGAGACTGCGACCTTTGCCCAGGTAATGAGTTACAGGCGCCTGCGGCAGGTAAAAAATCTTATACCCCTTATTGTATATTCTTCTGCACAAATCCACGTCATTAAAGAAAAGAGGAAACCGTTCATCAAAAAGATCCGCATCTTTAAATACCGCTGTTTTAAGCATTAAGCAGGATATACCCGGCTGAACTATATCGTTTTCTTTATCAAAGGTATCCTGCGCTAAACTGTAGTGGTATGCGTCCAATATTCTTTTTTTTAAGAGGGGGAAGATATTTAATAGCTTAGTCTCATATGCGAGGAAAACCCTTATATCCGGCCATCTGCGGTAAAATCTCTGAAATGAACCGTCCGGATTAAGATACTTCGGACAAACGGCAGCACTCTGCGCAGAAGAATCCAGAAAATGAATCATTTTAGCAATAGCATCCTTTTCAATTATCACATCAGGATTTAATATCAGGAATTTATCGCCGCTGGCAACTTCAAATATCTGGTTGTTTGCTCGCGCAAAACAGGCGTTAGAGAAGTTCTGAATCAAACGAACCCATGGAAAACGCTCTTTTACCATGTCGCTGCTGCCGTCGCTTGAGTTATTATCCACAACAATGACCTCGTATGAAAGTTCGTGAACGTTTTTGAGAATCGATTCGAGACAGCTCACCAGATAATCTTTGGTATTCCAGTTTACGATTCCGATTATGAGTGCTTCATTCATACGATACACTCTGCAAAGAGCCAGTAGAAAACAACGGGTTTTACCAAACCCAGCCGTATTCCAAGCGAGACGGCTTTGCGAATATACCATGGCAATAGCCCCTGCGTAAAAATCGGTTCAGCCTCCAGTACGTAAAATTTGGAGAAATATTTTCCCAGCAGAACGGACAACGACTGCTTAGTAAAAAAGTGCGCGTGGTCTAACGCTAACATATGCTCGTAGGTCAGCCGCAAGCTTTTAAGCAGGTAAAACTGCGTATTATTCGGAACGCTCAAAAGGATATTTTTTCTTGTCACGCGCTTGGCTTCTTTCAATACAACATCCAAATCCTGCACATGCTCTAAGAGTTCAAACATAATCACTGTATCAAAAGATTTGTCTTCAAAAGGCAGAACGTCTTTTATCAAATACGCCTCTACTCCTTTTTGTTGCGCAGACTTGATGTATGCTTCATTAACATCCACTCCCACGCATTCAAAACCCAACTCTTTTAGGCGAAGACAATAATTTCCGGTAGCGCAACCGAAATCAAGTATCCGCCTGCCTGAGCGCTTTCGACAGAAATCTATATGCCGGCCGCTGACCATAGCCGGGTCATTTCCTTCCTTTTCATACCAGAATTTAGAATTGCGGAAAATAGTTTCTTTATTCAAATTATGGCTGTTTGTCATCTCATCTTCCCCCTAGGAAAAAATCTTTTTCTCAAACTGCTGCACAAATACCCAATGCCTAATGGCGGATATCGTGTTTCAATTGCCTTTGTCTGATCAATCGCATTGATAAATAAAAACTTTATACGCATTAGCTCTTCAGTATATGTTTCAAAAAGGGCAGCTTTGAACTAAGAAAAGATTTTTCGTAAGTATTCAGATATTTACTGGCCATAATAAAATGCCAGTATATAAAACCAAATATTCCACTGCCCGCCAGAATCACGATGACATTAATGATACGGCTCTGAGAAACCATAGTTTTTAGAATAATAAAATTAAAAATAAAAGTCGCTGACGCAGCAACCGCTGACGCACCCAATGGCTTATAGAGCAGTTTAACAAATGCGCTAACCGGACACTCCATATACCGGTGAAACAGCCTCATGTAATAGACCGTTGCTGCAATAAGCGAAACCGTTGTGCCTATCACCACGCCAACAAAACCCATTTTAATTACCAGCAAGATACTCAAGAATAGATTTAACGTGGCCAAAAGAATTCCGAATTTCATATCTAGCTCTGTCTTGGCTACGCCTGCGGCTATTGCGCTGGCAACACCGCTGACCGTAGCCGCAAGATATCCGGTGGCAAGTATTCTTATAACCAATGCCGCCATTTCATAGCCCTTGCCCATCCAGGCAGTCATAATTAAAGAGCTGTCGAGCATAGTAAAAAACGTAAGAGGTAAACTTACTACAATAAGATACTTTGAACTAATCAGATAAAATTCTCTAAGGTATTCCTTGCTCTTTCTGGCTTCAATTTCAGAAACCGCAGGGATAAAAGCTGAAACTAATAACAGAGCCAGCTGCCTTACCTGTTGTATTAAGGAAGACCCTAATTGATAGAACGTGACTAATCCTAGCCCTAAAAAATAAGTGATTAATAACTTATCGGTCTGAAAACTGACCAAACTTGCGAAACGGCTTATTTGTAACTTGTATCCATAGCCAAATAGACTTTTAAAAATTGTCTTATCTAAGAGAAGGGGATTAAAGCGTAAGCCAGGTAACAGCCTATAGGCAATGGTAATGTGGATGATCCGCGACAGACAAAAAATTATGGCGTTGTTAATCATCAACCCTCGCAGGCCATATCCCTTCTCTAAAAAATACACTGTCCCGAAGATATTACAGAACGAAATAAGCACGGAGATTTTATTCGAGATATCCATCCGCTGCAGCCCGCCCTGTATTGCGCCAAAGGGGCTTAAGGCATTGGAGCTGACAAAGAGAATAATGCCGACAATAAAGACAAACCTTGCTTCCTGGCAGAGCCCGGCGGGAATTTTAAAAAATACCAATAATGGATCGATAAAGAAAAGCGCTAGCGTAATGACGCACACAGCGAATATCAGATAAGAAACAAATCCCGTGTTGATGAGCCGGTTTATTTTATCATATTCTTTTTTGGCATAAAATTCAGCGATATACTTTACGAAGGAAGAGCCGATTCCGAAATCAAGAAGCCCAAAGTAACCGGTGATAACCCCGACAATTGCCCAAATTCCAAATCGCTCATGGCCTATGCGCCAAACTATATAGGGCGTCAAGAAGATGGCAATCAACGTAAACCAAAGCGTGCCGGCAGTGTTGTAAATAGTATTCCTGATTATCTTATCAGATACGCTTTTGTTTGCCTCAAATTGTTGATCCAGCATGTTCAGAGTCCTTTTTCTTCCGCAACAATTTCGGGAAGCATAACCACTATAGCGGCTAAAAACCAAAACGGCTCCATAATCCTGATCAGGACAAAAACCGCAGCCCCCATTGCTTGCGCCAGGAGCCCAACAAAACCGCACATAAACCCTAAGCTTATTGCTTTGGCAAAATTATCATCTTCCATCTGCCTGTAGGTCTTGCGTGCCAGCTGAAATAACAGCACCATTAACCACGCATATATCAGGAATCCTAACATTCCGGTTTCAATTAACACGCGGGTATATTGATTATCTATTGTGCCTCCTCCGGGGACACCCCAACCCAAGACGGGCTTCTGTCCTAATTTAGTAAAGCCAAAACCCCAAGCATCGATGCGGGAAGCAGTGGACTCAGAAACATGAAACTTTTTACCCAAGATTTCGTATTGCTTATGCTTGCTAAAGGTATCTTCAAACCTATTATAAACTTTCTTAGGTAAAAGATAGGGCGTTACGATTAAGCCTATAATTAATACCAGCAACATTAAATATCTTGATTTTCTATGCAGGACAATAAAGGCTAAAAGCATAGGGAAAAAACTGAACCAACCTTCACGGGAAAGAGTTAATACAAATGGTATAATCGCAAAGCCAAAGAAAGCACTCCAGAGAAACTTTTCCCGTGCTGTCTTAGCATGCAGAATAAAACTCAAAATAATGGCCATCATCAAAAGTAAATAAGCGGCTAATGTATTCGGTTCTGAGCCGCCTCCTTCAAACGGCGTGCTAAGACGCTGGCCTGAGGGAATCTGTAACCACGCCGTTATACATACTATAAAACAGGTAGCCAAAATAAAGAATACGTATACTTTTATCTGCCTGTACGCCTTAAGATTATTTGCGACCATAAAGAAAAGCAGATAATATTCCAGGTATTTAAAGATATACAAAATAGACTCTTGAAGAAGAATGCGGCCTTCGAGCAGTCCAATGAGCGAGGAAATAACACAAAGGGTTATGTATAACACGATAGGAGCATTTAACGGATTGCGCCGCATCAGACCCAATTCTTTTTTCACCGCCATTTTTGCCATCCAGCCTAAGAAAACGACAAAGATAAGAAAATCTTCGGCGCGGATATTAATCATCCGGCTAGGGACATCTCCTGCGCGCAGTTCCGGAGACAATAACATGGAGAGAATAATCACCACGAGAGCGGTATCGGTGTCAAGAAAGGCTAGGATAAAAACCAGTAACCCCAGGAAGGCAACAAAATAGTGGTGGTAAGGTAAACCTAAAACGGCAATGCTAAATACGATAACCGTGATTAAAATTAAAACGAAAACCCCTATCGGAATCTGACCTTTTTGATTTAACATAGGTTAGTTAAAATAAAAAGGGACAAAAGTCCCTCTCTCTTATACTCTATAATATATCCAAAGCACGCTTTGTGCACACCTGTTTCCTATGCCTTCTTCTTCTCCTCCGTCTTACTCGCTGTCTTTTCTGTATCCTCACGGTAATATTTGTATTTGTAATAATACGGATATGCGCTTATGGGCTCTGTTTGGGGCTGGGTATGGTTTAATACTACTCCGGCAATCTTGGCGCCAACTGATTCCAATTGTATTTTAGCCCGCATCAAACCTTCCCGGCCGGTCCTGCCGATTTCATAAACGATTAAAACACAATCCACCTTAGGAGCCAAGAGGCTGGGGTCGGTTACCGGTAATACCGGCGGCGAGTCAAACAGGATAACGTCAAAACGCACTTTGATTTTCTCAATTAACTCGGCTAAAACTTTAGATTCCAAGATTTCTACGGGATTATGCGGCAGGTGTCCAGCGGGGAGAATCCAGATATTTTCAATGCCCGGGGTCTTCTTGATATCTTCCAGTCCGATATCTCCGAGCAAAATATCAGTGATGTTATTTAAGGCATTGTCCAGCGTAGTTGTTCCCATGACCAATTCGCTTAGGCCGGGTTGTCGTTTTATCCCAAAGACTTTTGAAAGCACAGGCCTTCTCAAATCCGTAGAAACCAAAAGAGTTTTTAATCCGCTCTGCGCCATAACCAGGCCCAAATTACAGACCACGGTGCTCTTGCCCTCCCAAGGGCCTGAGCTGGTCACCAGTATTGTCTTCCTATCTGGACGCAGTTTTAGGTTCGTATGAATATTTCTAAAAGCCTCTGTGGTAGGAGATTGCGGCTGATAATGAGCGAATAAATGTACTAAGCGTTCCTCAGCGTCGCTCTTTTTCTTGGAGGGAAGACGCTGCTTTATCCTGTCTAGTATCCAATTACTTTGCCTGCGCCCTTCTACGATAGGCGGAACTACGCCAAGCACGGGTAGTTTAATTACATTTTCCACGTCTTCAATAGTCCCAATCGAAGTATCTAATGTCTCCAGGATAAAGGCAAAGGCAATACCCAAAACCATACCCATCACCCCTCCGATAACAACCTTAATCCGGTTATCCGCGGTAATCGGAGCGCCGGGCAGGATCGCCGGGTCAACGACAGTTACATCGCTTACCTTCTCCCGCTCAGAAATGCGCGCCTCTTCAAGTTTCTCTTTAAGCATCTCGTAAAGCTTGTGGTTAACCGTTACCTCCCGGTTTATTCTGGCATAGTCGAGCTGTTGACCTGACATCCCCTGAAACTGCGCTTCCATAGTTTTAATCTGTTCTCTTAATTGTAAAATCTGGGGATGTTTTTCCGTGTATTTCTGCAATAGCTCTGCCAGCTGAAACTGTAACTCCACTAATTTCTGCTCCAGGGGTCCTGCAAGTTTAACTTGTTGCGACCTCTCTCCTAATTCTCTTAATCGTTCTTCGGCTCCTTTAATGCTATTCTCAAGTTCTCCTAACTGCTCTTCGATGAATTCCCGCGCCCGTGTTGCCTGCTTATTTTTTTCCCGCAAATTCTCTATTACATAGGCCTTGGCTACCGTATTAGCCAGGTCCATTGCTTCTTTAGGCTTGTCTGCGGTAGCGAAGATTTTAATCATATTTGTGCCACTGACAATTTCGGTGCGAATCTTACCCTGGAGCATACCGACAATCTGGTTGACTTCATCAACGCGCTCGGGTTTAATATTCGCATGGCTCAGTTCCCTTTTCCCAATATCAGCACTTTTATCTTTTGGCTCTTCGAACCACCCCTCAAGAATAATCCCCTGCCCTATACCCGCTCTTATCATAACCGGAAAACTGGTAATAAATTTTGCCTCTGACTGCATTACATCACCGGGGTTATAGGCAATCCATTCGGTAAGCAACCCGGCTATTGTTTTGCGTTCCTCAATCTTAATGGTGGTATTGGCAGTGTAAGTGATGAGCTGTTTGGGCGTGAAGACAACAGAGGCGAACGTGACCAGAATAAAAGTCAAAATTATAACAAATTTACGCTTGTGGAAGATGCGGATATAGTCTCTTAAATTGAGTTCATATTGAGCCACGATTTTCCTCCTATTATTTCTCTAAAATATCACAGAATCAATGGGTTAGCAAGATTTTTTTCAATGAGCACATAACTTATGGAGCCTATAATTTCTGATTAAGAGCGATATAAGTTATATGCGCGAATTGATGCGTCTTGACGTTGAATTATTTTTCTGTTAAACTGCATTAATAATTAAAACTGATATGAATACAATATTGAAGGTAGAACAAATAACCAAGGATTTTATCACTCCCCTTTCTTTCCATAAATTATTAAGATTTGACTTTAAACGCACGGAACCCACCCGGGCGCTTGAAGATATATCATTTTCCCTAAAAGAAGGGCTTGTGCTGGCTATTCTTGGGCCCAATGGAGCAGGAAAAACTACGCTTTTAAAGATAATCTCAACATTAATTCTACCCGAGAAAGGCTCAGTGAAGGTAAATGGCTTCTGCGTTGGCAAAGACGACGAGAAGATAAAATCTTTGTTAGGCCTGATAGTAGATGATGAAAGAAGCTTTTACTGGCGCCTAACCGGAAGACAGAACCTAGAGTTTTTTGCTTGCCTTTATGGGTTAGATAAAAAAAGTGCTAACGCAAGGATTGACGAATTGTTAACCTTATTTAAAGCGGATTACGCGGATAAAAGATTTGATGCTTATTCAACGGGCATGAAGAAACGCTTTGCATTAATACGGGGCTTGCTTCATAACCCTGGACTTCTTTTATTTGACGAACCGACCAGAAGCCTTGATTACGTATCTGCTTCTAACTTAAGAAATTTCATTAAGGAAGATTTGGTAAAAAACCAAGGTAAAACTGTAATATTCACTACACATCAAATGGATGAAGCCTTAGGATTTGCAGATTTATTTATGATACTAGATAAAGGCAGAATGCGCGCTTTCGGGACATTAGATGAATTAAGAAAAGGCATAAAAGACCCGGCTGCAACCTTAAGCCAGATATTCACCAAATTTACCCGGGAAAGTTAGAATGTTTAGAAAAGTTTTGGCTTTCTTAAAAAAGGATTTTCTCTTTGAATCCAGTTATAAATTATCTTTTATTTTCAATATCTTCGGGATTCTCATCAGCGTATTAAGTTATTTCTTCATTGATAAACTATTCGGGCAAAGGATAGTCAGCCATTTAGAAGAATTCGGCGTGAATTATTTCTCTTATGTTCTTTTAGGCTTGGCTTTCTTTAGTTATATCGGCGTGGGATTGGGGTCTTTTTCCGGCCGGATACAATCCGAACAAATGCAAGGAACTTTAGAGGCAATACTTCTCACCCCCACCAAGATATCCACCATATTATTTTCAATGGCGTTATGGAACCTGATCTTTGCCACTTTAGATATGGCAATCTATATTCTGCTGGGTATTTTTTTATTTAAGATTAATTTCGCAAATTTAAATTTCTTATCTACCCTAATAATCTTAATCCTGACAATTACATCTTTTAGCAGCCTGGGGATACTTTCCGCGAGTTTTATTATGGTTTTCAAGCGAGGCAATCCTGTAGGATGGGTAATAAGCACTATGGAGGGCCTCTTAGGCGGAGTATATTTCCCCATAACCATACTGCCTGCCTGGCTGCAATTTTGCGCAAAATTCTTTCCTATCACTTATGCAATAAGAGCTATTCAATTAGCTGTCTATAAGGGTTACTCTGTTATGCAGATCTCTAAAGAGATAGGCTTTCTTTTATTTTTTTCCTTACTGCTTCTGCCTGTAAGCCTCCTGTCTTTTAAATACGCGCTTAATAAAGTTCGCCGTCAAGGAAGCATATCGCAGTATTAAACCCGGGATCCGAATAAGAATTTTATCATTTGAGATATACCCCATCCGCACCTTTTGAGGTAGTGTCCAAAAACTGAAATCCTAAAGTTGAATGCGTGGATTTTAGATATTTCCGCAGGCGGTGGAAAGAAACTCAAAAAAACAAACTTACCTTTATCCCGGAAACTGTCCGTCATGTCCAGAAATAAGGGATAGGCCACATTCTGCCAACCTCTTCCATTTTTTAAAATTACCGATATCGCCCTATGACCGTTTTTACTTATCCTTTTAGGTTTAACACTAAGCATTATGCCTTCGGGGATATCCGCCCCGCATATTCTCGAAGTTAAATACAAAGCGATATAAAACGGCATGCAGGCATTCCATCTGCGGCTGCAATCTGCCGCCAGTGACCAATCTAACTCGCTCCTATAAAATTCAATGACTTTTTTAATATCCTGGAATAAACCCGGATTGTCAAAGGAATGTTGGTATGCATGCAGGCTAAGGTATATCAAAAGATGATACGGTGCCATCATAACCAAATCCCCCTCTTTGGTCCTCTCTATCCTGGCACATGCCCAAATATCGTCCATAGCTAATCGGTACATAAAAAAAGGCAAGGTGGAGTTTAACAGGTGCCAATGCAGGTGCACGGAGTAATTTACGTCGCAAGGCTGCCTGAAAAAAACAACGGAATTCAAATAAATACTGTATGGTTTTTGGGGATTAAAATTAATCCTGGGGTGAGTATACCTTAAGCTTTCTAAGATTACGGCTGCCTTTGGCACATCTTTGGGTTTTACCAATATATCAATATCCCCGAAGTAGCGTTGGCTTATATCATGGTATACATTCTGGATCAGGGCGACACCTTTAAGAGGGACGACAGCGATATTCTCTCTGGAGAAAATTCTGTGGACCTCAAAAAACTGTTCGTTGAGGAAAATATTGCGGGCAACTGCCTGGTAGTATGTTTCGTTATGCGCGAGTAATCCGTTCAAGACTCTCTAAAATTATTTTTTTTGTCCAGCGCAGGATTTCGTATACGAGGCCTACGTATCCCGAGACCACGCCGCTGACAAAACCTCTCATCCTTCTGCTTGGCAGTTGAAGGTCGATGGTCTGATTATGTTTATGTACGGCAATGACTTTACCGATGAGACTGTGCTCATCTAATTTTTCTTCGATCGCAAAACCGCAATCCGCCTTGGGAATGAAGTACCGCTGCTTTCTGTACTTTTTCTTTAAGAGTAGCCGGTGGACATAGAACTCATCGGATTTGCTGTAGACGACGATATCCGAAAACCACACTTGGTCCCAGGTTAGCCTTTTTACCGTAATCTCATCCCCTGGATGTATCAACGGCAGCATGCTGGAAGATGCGACTCGGAAACGAAATTCGTTACCGGGAACACAATCATCGTACGCCAACTCAATGATAGTCTGACAAATCTTTGGCTCGTGCACTAGAAGGCCGCTTAGCTTGAACGTTTCTGGCAGGTTTGTTTCATGCAGCATGTCCCGCCGGCGCCTACCCATCTTGAATTACAAACCGCCGCCAACGTCTCAATTCTTTTCTCATACACGATTTTAGGCTTTGTGTACGGTTTCTTGTTCTTATTTTCCATATTCTACCCCCTCCTAATTTTTCTAAACAATTAATTATAGAAAAAAGATTTGGATTCTCAAGACGTAGATACGCCGAAGAATCTTTTCCTTTCAAGAATATTTCTTATCCTGCCATGCTTATGCCGCCTAAAAGCTTTTGTCTGGCGGCTTTCTCCTCCAACGCCTGTTTACGCACCCGCGCAAGTGTGCAATCGTTGCGAGAAGGCCCGAATAAATCGCCGTCTTCAAGCCAGGCAAGGCCGGCGCAACGGTCGCAATAATACGCTAAACTACAATGAGGACATTCGTTTAAATCTTTAAGGGAAATATTTCTTAATTTTTTGATAAATCCGCTTTCCCAGATATCCTTTAATTTCGCGTCTTTTACGTTCCCGCATTGCTCTCTTAAGGTCACGCAGGGAAAAACTTCCCCATACGGCGAGATGTAAAGCGAGTTAAACCCCGCGGAACATAACGGTTCAAAAACCCTGACTCCTCCTGCGGTTATTTCATCAACCAGCCAGTCCCTGGGAGTGAACATTTCTTTTAAACGCTCTTCGCCTAGCCTAAGCTTGGTGACCTCTTTTGAGCCGTCCAGTTTCGGGATGACGGTGAAGGAAAACGTAAATGGTGAATCTATTGTTCGGGCAAATTCCTGTAATCCATCAAATTCGTCGGCGTTCCACCTCATAAATGTGGTTTTCACTACGGCGTTGACGTGCCGCTTCTTAAGAAGTAAAAAAGCATTAACCGTCTTTTGAAATGAACCGGATACGCCGGTTATACGTTCGTGCACAGAGGCAGTGGCTGCGTATAGGCTTATCTCAACGCTTAACGGATTAAGACTTTTTATCTTATCGGCGATATCTTCATCGATTAAAGTCCCGTTGGTAAAAATCCTGACGGCAAAACCCTTTTTCCTGGCATAACCTGCGATATCAAAGAAATCTTTCCTAAGCAGGACTTCTCCTCCGGTAAACGTAAGGTAAAGACAGCCCAGCTCTGCGAGCTGATCCAGACAGTCGCAGCACTGTTTGACGGTCAGTTCCGGCTCCTCCTGGCGCGGTCCTGTCTGATAACAGTGAACACAAGCTAAATTACAGCGGTAAGTAAGCTCCCAGTCAGCTTTAAAAGGTATATACTTATCTATTGTTTTTTTGACGATTGTCTCGTAGGGGTCGAAAGTTTCAGTTTGTTGGCTCATCGCTCAATACCACCATTTTTTTATCCGCCAGCTCTTCTAAGAAACCGATAGTGTCGGTCTGGAGCACTTCTTTGGATACCTCAAACTCCGGAACGAGGATATCGATAATCTCCTGCGTTTTCTTTTTGCCATCCATCAGTTCCCAGATTCTTGAGCCGGTATTATTTAATACTTCTACGATGCCTTCCTGCGGAATGACCACCACCGTTTCATTCTCGATAATTCTTGAAGCCATTTCAGAAGATCTGCTGGGGTATTTAGTTAACACATTCATCGATACACCTCCACAGAGAACGATCAGGGGTAAAATGCAGTTCATAGCACGGAACCGAACTGATAAGTTTATGACAAACTGAAAAGTAATCTTCCAGAGAACATACGTGTTGGAAACCATACGGAAGAATAAAAAAATCTGCCAGCGCCTGAGGCTTGGGAATAGCTTTCAGGTAATTGCGCCTGTCTTTGGCAAGTTTAAACAAGGCAGCTACCCGAAAAGAACCATTGGTGCGCCAGGTAAATCGCGTATCCTCGATGTACGGCAAAGCAAAAGCCCTGAATGTATTATTCCGTCGAAAAAAACCGATAAGTTCTTCGCTTAAAATCCGATAGTTCCTAGAGACCCGGGCCACGGTCGATTTTCCCGCTCCCGACGGTCCAGAAAATATGTAGGCTTTGTTATTTTTCACAACCGCCGATGCATGAAAGACCATTGCTCCTTTTTTAAATAGGGTGGCCATACACAGATTAGTCAGGGCACTGACCAAGATTTCTTGGGACCACCCAGCCGATAAGTAAAGCGTCCCGGATTTTTTCTTCAAGTCCAAGATACCCTTAAACTCACCGGATTCTATCGTATAGATGCCTGCTGCATCAAGCGAAGAAATCACCGTATCTGAACCAGCATGAGCATCGCAACGCCTGCTTATTTCTACTTTGATTAGGTATTGGGGTTTTTTATTACTCATAAATGGCAGATATATTTGTCTTACCGCTTCCAAAAATTTTTCATCCTGGAATACGACTGAAATGACTTCGCTTCCGACCTCAATAGTCAGGCAAGGCGCGGGCTTATTTTTCTTGACCATTATAATTACCTGCCGTGAAATAATCTTTTAAAGAAATCGGAAATCGCCTCAGCTACTTTTTGCCAGAATCCGGTTGGTTTTGGTTTTTCAGCTTTCGCAGCCTCTGGCAAAGGAATTTCTTTCAACTCCTTGACCTCTGACACAGGCTTTGTTTCTGCTAATTCCTTTTTCTCTGCGGGAACAAAACCCAGGCGCACAATCTTATTCTCGAAAGAGTAGGTAACCTTGACTTCTTTTTCCTTTTCTTGTTTCCTCTGTTTCGCTTCGGTCAATCTATCGATTATGGAACTATATTCAGTACCGCTTATCTTTTCTTTTGGTTTTATGGCCTCCTTAACTTTGGGCGCCTCTTTCGGTATAGAACGCTCTAATTCGGGTTCGAAAAGTATTGAAGGATAAATTTTGCTGGCGTCAGAAGTAATACTAAGAGCATATAAAGAGCTGATTCCCCTCACCGGGGTATACACCGAAGGTGAAGTTGCTTGCGCAACAGGAAGTGCTTCTTTCCTTAAGATCAACGCCGGGTCGCCAAAAAGAATAAACTGCTTCAGGGTTTCCGGAGCCGTATCCGCTGCCTCCTGGAAGAGATATAATTTTCCCTTAGCTACCGCCGAACCGAGAATACGTTCCTGCTGTTTAAATAAAGAATCGTATACGCCTTCGGCCAGAATCTGCTGGTGAGTGGTCAACGACATCCCTGAGGGCGCCAGGACACCGACCGCACCTTTATCTTGTGCCCTTAATAACTCTTCTGCCAGACATTCATTGTACATTGGCTGAATAAAATAACCGTTAACGCAGTTCAAAGTGATGACAAAAGGATATTTATCCTTGTTGTTTAACAGGGCGATATCGCTATTTTTAAATATATCCTGATCTGGCACCTCTCCTGCCCAGGACTGGATTCCGCCATGGCCGGTGTAATTCACCAACAAGGCGCCCAGGTTTATCTTCTGGATGATATCCTGTTTACACGTATTCGAATTACCGTATGAAGCCAGATACAAGTTGAGTTTGGTATATTTATCGGTCAAGACGCTACCGAGGGTGTTCGAAATGGACTCAAAAACTCCGGAGTTATCCGCTACGAAAACTGCATTCTTGGTCCAGGATTCACTTAAATCTACATTTTCATAGGCGATGGTTTTATTCACCATATTGGTGACTTCCTGTGCGGTCTTGGCAGGAAATCTTCCTATTAACATCTCCGGAAAAATATCCGTATCCGAATCAAAACAGGCAAACCAGTCATCCCAGGCCGTCTCTCCAAACTCCTGGTTGTAAAACAAAAATGTCGGCAGGTAATCCGTAAAACCAAATCCCTCATCGTCGCGGAAATCATAAGTTGCATCTCCCACGAGTAAGACGTATGTCGGCGCGGGTTTTTTCCATTGCGTATAGGTGTAGTTTAAAAAATACTTTATGGCATACGGAGAACTTATCCCATAATTAAACTCATCATATACGTCGGTAAGTTTTACTGTCTCAACCTTAAGCCCCTGACCCTGACGGTAGAGGGCTAACGGAGCGATTTCATTATAAAAATCGTCGCAGGTAATAATGATATAATCGGCCCTGTTGGAAGTACTGCGCAAATCAGAAGGTACGTCCGCCACAATAACCGCAGGCGATTTTATCCCTATTGAGCCAGCGATTGCGTATTTTGAGTCCGCCCCAGATGCGTCATTAAAGGCGGCATTAAATGTCAGCCCGTCCTGTTGTATCGTAAGCGATGGTATGCGTTTCACCTGGTTATGGTCAGTGGTATCATACGCCCTGATATCAGAATTAGCAAAATTGGAAATTGTGTAGGTATAATTACCAACGCCGGACGGGGTAAACTCCAGGTAATCATTTTGCGCCTTAAACTGCCGCCAGTAGGCAATATCAAACCAATCCGCCAAGATAATGCCATTGTTGTCGGAAGGTGTATCGGCAATGCTGGCAAGCTTTATTGTATTATTACCTTCTTTTAACCAATAAGAAGGAAAACTCAAGGAAGGGGCATAGACTTCATTATTAAGCCATTTTACGTCGCCGACAATATGATTATTAAGATAAATCCGCAGATGATGCGTGACATCGGAATCGCCCCCTTTATAACCCCTGAAGGAGGCGGTGAAGACGCAATCGTTAGGTGCATTCACCACATCCACTAACGATGTGGTAAACTCCTGGGTAGCGCCTGTGACGATTTGGGGGGTGAAAAACCAGGGGTCGTCTGCCCCGGATTCCATCCAGTAATTTTCATTACGTTCAAAATGGTGCGTATACAAAAACGAAGAAGGGGTAGTCCCTGCGGTAGAGGTCTTCTCTTCCATACGCAATCCCAGCCCCTCATTAAAAGTAAGCCAGTAAACGTTGGTATAGGCATAGCGGGTGTTTTCTTTCCTGCCGTAAAATTCAATATAATCAACATCATTGAAAACGCCATCGCTCTCTCCGGAAACATATATCGGTATCTGAGTCCCTTTATAATACAACTTAAAGTTTTTGGGATTTATAGCAGAAACATTAACGCCGGCATCTGCCAGATTCTGGTAAGTTAGTCTATAAATACCGTCTTCTGTAACCTGAATTTTCACTGCATTTATTATGCCCTGCGCAATACCGCTTCCTCCTGTGTCGGCTGCAGAAGGAGCCGGTGCCTGCTGTGTAGTCAATTTTATGCGCAGCCGGTTGTAAAAATTAACTGCACCGGTAACAGGATTAAACTGGAATGGGTAAAACCTGACTTTGACCACTTCCTGGCCGCGCAGGTAACTGGAGTAATCTATTTCCGCCAGTTTGTAGGGATAATAATCGTTCGTATTATATACGAGGTTATTTTTGTAAAATTGGGTGGCCAGAAAAACCGCATCGCCCTGCGTAACCAGGACCCGTTGCGGCACAGGATAAATGTTATATCCGGATAATTGCTGGCGGTCATACTCCAGCACTGTCACGTTCACCGGTTTCTTTCCCGACATCGCCAAAAGTAAACTTTTCAAAGGCACCTGCGGCTTACCCACTTCGTCCGTGTAAGCATGGGCATAATCCGGAAAACTCACCTTATGATAGGTATCGGCACCTACTACCTTGGTGGTAGTGTCAAATTTATTCGTCACCAGCTCGAGGACAATTTCCGAATCATTGCTGGAAATAACGGTTATTCCCGGCGTGCCTGGTTGGCTGGCTTCCCACTTCAATAAATTCTCGGGCGCAGAATAGGGATCAGTAACGTTCTGGTATTCCTGGAGATTAGTAGCCCCGTCGCTATCCGGGTCAAGGCCGGCGTCGTTTAGTGCCGGGTCTAAGCCGTAAAAATATTCGTAATCGTCGCTCATGCCGTCGGAGTCAGAATCAAGTCCAGGATGGGCAATAACCGGACCGAATTTTCTGGCCAGGCCGTTGAGTTCCACTGACTCCAGGATATAATAATAAGTCTTGTGTGCGGTTACCGTAGTATCCATATACTCGTATTCCCTGCCGATAGTCGATGTCCCCAGCCCTGCGATGAGAATTGCGTTAATTTTCACATAGTCTGCATCCGGCTTTTCACTGCGATAGAGATTAAAACCCGCGTTATTTATCTCTGATTCGGTGCGCCAGAAAACCCTGGCCGCGGTATCCAGGCCCATGGCGTAAAATTCGGATAAGTTTACTATCGTCGGCACAATTCCCAGCGCCTGATAACCGCCGCTGTAAGGAGCAGAAGCTCCCTGACGCCAGAGGATGCCAATATTGGCTTCATCGGAATAGGCAACTCCCAGGCAGGTAGGCGAAGTCAGATTGCTCTTTAATGTGGTAGCTGCTGCGGTCCAGTTTCCGGTAAAACGTTTATATTTTAAATCCGTTCCTTCAAGCCAGAAGGCGTAAAGCGTCTCGTAGGCGGCATCATAGAATAAAGACGGATGTGAACAACCGGTATTGTCTGAAACTGCGGAAGTGCTTGACCAGGACGAGCCGTCATAATAGGTGTATTTAATATTGCCTGATGTGTCGCGGTAGATAACATAGACATAACCGACATCGTCGCTGACTGCGGAAAAATAATGCGTATTAACCCAAGTTGAAAAAGAAGATGTTTCGTCCTGACAGTCTGTGACCACCGTACCTTCTGAACCCCAGGAAGTTCCATTATAAATCTTATACCTTAAATAATATATCGGAGAAACAGGGTCGTAGTGATAATCGTTATAAAGTGCCATAATAGTATTAGTGGTAAGCGGAACGAGCATGCAATGGCCGATACCATCTGTATCTTCGGCTATCTTTTCTTCTGCATTCCAGGCGATATCGTCGTTTGGGTTGGTCGAACGCTGCCAGTAAAATCCGCGGGGAAACTCAACTACCTGCCATCTAAAATCACAGGCTGAGCCGGAGAGGCTTCTTTCCAGATAAAGCGTGGTGGAATTAGAAAACCAGGCCCTCCAGTAAGGTCTGGGGTAATTTGCCGTTCCTGTGCCGACAGAATCATTAAAAGTTACGGGAAAGGCCCGTGTAGTATCCACCGCGGTTATCGGCTCGGACCTTGAGAGCGCATTGAGGCCGGTAATGGTCGATCTTTGAACTCTTATGTCCGGATGAGACAACACAAACCATCTGCAGGAATCTGTGCCTGTGCCGCCTGAGTTTCGGGAAAAGGTAAGGGTTGTGGAATTAGTGAGTTCTACCTTAGCGGCAACGCTCGATATAGTGGTACCGGTTGAACTCCAATTCATAAAGGCGAAACTGTTGACGGTAGTAACGTTTGAGATCGCCTGTGTCCCGCTTGTTCCGGTCAGGTCATAAGTGCCCTGCTGCAGCGACCAATCGCTTCCTTTAAATTCCACCACAAACCAATCTACGGTCACCGCAGCATTGCCTCCTGTGCGGGCTAACTGTAGGTCTTTATTTGCATCTATCCAACCACGAACATGCGCCTGATTGTAATAGGTAACAGTCCCGTTAGTTGAGGAGACAGTTAAAAATACTACGCATTTGCTGGGATCGGTAATATTACCCCGTATAGAGCTGTCGGTCTTAGTAGTGTCTGCGGCCAGAAAAGATGCTGAACCGGACGAGACAAAAATATCACTCCCCGTAGCTTCTTCTATGACATAAAAAGAATAATTACTGTCATTCGTTGCTACCCCGCGGTTCAACTGCACCTGGCTTGTAGAATTGAATTTAGCTCTTATTAATACCTGATCGGCAGACTGGACAATCGCGCCTGCACCGCAACCAACGCTCATTTGACCGGCAGGAGCTAAAATAAAAGCCCGGTTTAAATTAGACACATCGGTGATATTCACATTAAGCAAACTATTTGCGCCCATAGCGCCGGTATAATTGTAAACCTTCCAGACACCGCCGGGAATTATCTCAGCCTTGCGATGCAGATAATTCGAAGGGTCCTTAATGACCTGCGGATGGTAATTTCCGGCAGTGGTCAAAGTCCTCTCAGTATCCATGTTTCCATTAGAAATGGTTATTCTTCTTTCATAAGAATTTGCGCTGTTAGAATAACAGCACCAGATATATGTTCCGTCTTCCCAGATACCTACTGATTTATAGACTCCTGGAGAAGGAGGAACGGAAGTAGCAGAATCCCACTGCTGGCCGTCCGTCGATTTTTTATAAACCACGTTTCCGTCGGTATCGATATAAAAAATCCAGTAATTTTTGCCTGTGCCGTCGTAAAATGTATGCCGGTCAGCTCCGATACGCAGCATATTCCCGTCGTCGGATTTGGCCAAGGGGAACCAGTTGGTATTATTTCCGGAATCATTGGAGCCAACCGGGTCAATGGGAAAAGATACTGAACCGGAGGCATTAGAACCCTGGACGTCGACATACTGGCAGGAATGCGAGCCGGTTAAAATCAGGTTCCAGGTTGTGCCTGCGCCGCCGGTGGAATTCAGGTCTATGCGCGTACCGACACCCTGGCCGTTTAAAGTGAAAACCCCGCCTACCGTAAAGGTATCTGACTGGGTGAAATTCAAAACCTTTGAAGCGGTCGTGGTCGTGCAGCTGAAATTATTAAAGGCGAGTTCTCCGCCGGGTGCATCCAGAACAGCGGTCTTGGTATCATCATCAAATACGACCGTTCCCAAACCAGCATTAAACGTCCCTGCCACAGTAAAGTCATCCCCAACAGTCAAAGTTTTACCTGAACTCGGCGCATTGCAGGTCCCGCTGGTTAAAGTAAAATTTCCGTTTACATCGATATTATGGCTGGTGGCAGTAAGCGTGCCGCCATTGATAGTCAAATCTCCATATACCATCACATCCTGCGTAGTCTGGAAAATATCTTTGGTGGTGTGGGTATCATTGATGGTGAAATTATTGTATTGCGAACTTCCGAATCCTGAGATATTAAATGTATCCTGGGTTACATCGCCGTCACCGACATATCTGACTGTGCCGGAATTTGTATCATTCGTGGTAACATTAACGGTTTCTCCTCCCTGCAACTGCACGGTATCGGAATTATCCAGGGTAGCCGCAGTAAGATTCTGGCCGTTTAAGTCTAACGTCGTTGCGCTAGATACGGTCAATGTGCCATCTACCTCTAATCCTGAAGTGACCAGCTGCAGCGTTCCGCCGCTGGTTTTGGTCAGGGTCTGGAAGTCCTTATTGTTATTTCCCGTTCCTCCGGCGTTTATGGTCTGAGTGCCGGAAGCTTTATTAAAGGTAATGATAGAATTATTGGAAACAAAACTCCCTGTATTAGCCCAATTTCCTCCCACGGTTATTGCCCGGTCAGTGCCGGTATTTAAAGTGCCGCTGGTAATGTCCAGGCTATTGACGATAATATCGCTGCTTAAGGTAAAGGTGATATTATTTCCTCCGTCGTTAAACAGGATGTCGTAAAGATTGTTCCCGCCTGAATTGATAGTTGGGCTGCCGGTCGTGGCATCAAAGGTAATTTCTCCGGAAGAATTTGTAAATGTAGATGCAAGCGCAAGGCTTCCTGCGATTCTGAAATACTTTCCTGTCGTAGGCGCAGTCAGTGCTCCGCTGGTTAAGGTAACATCAGAATTGGCATCGATATATCCGTCGGCGGCAGTAAGCGTTCCTCCGTTTATGGTCAACGCTCCGCTGGTAACCAGGGTTTTGCCGTACCAGGAAATATTGAGTTCCCCGTCTAAAATCTGCAGTTCTCCGTTGACTCCCAAATCGTAATCTGTGCGAAAGATATTTTTGCTGACATGGGTGTCGTTGATGGTCAGGTTAAAGTAATCAAGATCGCCGAAGTTTTTGATTAAAACAGGGGTGCCATCGCCGTTGCCGACATAAACCACCTCTCCTTTGGCGGTATCCATGTTGGTAATCGTTACTGTTACCTCTGAGCCTAACATCTGGACAATGCCGAAATTACTCAGACTGCCCACCACGTTCAAGTTCTGGCCGTTCAGATCAAATATTGTTGAAGCAGAAACGGTCAAAATTCCGTCTACCTCAAGTCCGGAGTTGACCAGCTGCAGCGTCCCGCCGCCGGTCTTGTCCAGGTTATTAAAATCTTTATTATTATTTCCGGTTCCTCCGGCGTTTATGGTCTGAGTGCCGGAAGCTTTATTGAAAGTGACTTTTCCTGTGCCAGAAGTAAAGATACCGGAATTTGTCCAGTTTCCGGTAAGAGCGATGTTTCCCGTAATAGCCTCTAACGTTCCAGAAAAGGTAATATCTCCGGGGACATTTAATGTGCAGGTATTGATGCGAAGTGAAGCGACAGAAGGAATATTAATCCCTGCGGCATGCGCTTTGACCGCACCAACTGCCAGCACTGATAGCGCTATCAGCGATATTATAAGATTTCTTCTACGCAAATATTTCACTTTATTTAACCCCGTAAACCCGGCAACTATGGGCAAGTATCCCTGTAGCGGCGTTACTCACAGTCATCTGCCCAGTAACGGTTAAAGCTGTCAAAGCGACTTGACCGCCGGCAAAACTGGTTTTCAGAGTGGCAGTATATCTACCGCCCGAATCTACACCAGCCGTATTCATTGCAATTATCCTCCATACATAGGTTTTTTGAGTAGCCCCGGCCACTTTAAACCGCCAGGTAAAATCGCATCTGGTGCTTGCATCTTGTTCTACCCGGCCCCGCAGTTCTGTTTCTACGATTATTTTTGAGTAACTATTTGCCGCCAAATTGTAAGTTTTTAATGTTGTCTCATTTGTGCTGGAAACTGTTTCTCCTGAATCTGCTTCATCGGCATTAATTAAAATAACCGTTCCGCTGGGAATAGGGTCTACCCAAGTTGTATCACCGCGCCAGAAAGTTGTTGCTGAAGCGCCGGTCCCGCTGTTGAGCCGAGTCACAGGAAGATTATTGGCAACTTCATTGCCATTTAACTCAATGGTCTGGCCTAAGAGGGTAATTTCTCCTCTTGCTGCAGCCGGTGTCAGATAGAAAGCTGTTCCGTCATATTCAACTGCTCCTGGTTCCGGCGTGCCCAAATTGATTCCTGAAGTAAATTTTAAGGGAGCAGTGTTGACAGTAAGTGTGCCGGCTTTAAGATGCAGAGCTGCCAAAGGGCTGATTACTCCGATGCCTACCTTACCGTCTACGACCAGATTCTCCGCAGTAGTATTTTTGGTTCCGCCAGAATCTAACCGCAAACCTCCCTTAATAACCGTATCCTTACCAATCACCACATCCCCGGCTGAATCAATACGGGTCTTCTCGCTATTTCCCGAATCCTTGACGCTTAAAGCGCTTGAGCCGCCTACGTCCTCCAACACCACTTCGACGTCCGCGGCTTTGAGTATTCCTCTTCCTGCTCCGCACAATATCATATAGACTATTGCCGTAATAATATATAAATCCTTTTTTATCATGTTCCCCCCTTAGGTTAACACCACTATTCTTGGAGTGATGTTTTTTCTTTTACAATTTCCCCTTTTTTAGACATACTCACATTCAGACCATCCTTGGGCTTTACTTCTGCAAAATCTGTCAGGCTACTCTCGCCTGAAATAAGATGCGGGGTGAGTAGAATAACTAAATCAGTTGTTTTTATTTCTCTTGAAGTGTTTTTGGCAAATAAACCTATCACGGGAATACTGCCTAAGATAGGTATTTTTTTGATAGTTTCGGTTTTCTCGTCTTTCCTTAAACCGCCGATAATAATGGTTGTTCCGTCGTTAACGACCACTGTAGTCTCTGCCTCTGAAGTTGTAACTATAGGAATCTTCTTAGGGGCAGTGGCGGTTCCGAAATCAACATATGACGAAGAACTTACCTCCGGCCTTATCTTCATAATGATGGAACCTTCCCTGCTTATCTCGGGAGTAACGAAAAGTTTTATGCCGACGTCTACGAAATTTACTGTTTCTGTAGTCGAAGCGGCGTCGCCGACCTGGGTGGTAGCAGAAGTCAGATAAGCCTCCTTGCTTCCCACCAGTATCTTTGCTTCCTGGCCGTTAACCACCATGATCCGCGGGCTGGAAAGAATTTTGGTATCGCCTAACGTGCGCAGCGCATCAATCACTGCCTTGTAATCCCCTTTTCCGGTGACCGATGAACCCACTGTGCCGATGCTTAATTTGGTCGTGCCGCTTACTCCCGCAAAAGGCGCAGAAACCCTGAAATATTTATCCATCCAGTAATCCCAGTCAATGCCCATCTCGAATTTATCCGAGGGTTTTAATTCGATAATCTGGGAATCAATCAACACCTGTAGCGGTTTTTCGTCAAATGCCCGGATTATCTTTTCCAGTTCAGCCAGTTTCTCCGGCGTATCCGTGACGGCAAGTTTTCCGGTACGCTCATCTATCTTTATCGAACCCATACCCTGGGTGACCGCATTCTTAATCTTTTCGCTCATCTTTTCTGCATTGGCATAATTTAAATTAAAAATCCGCGTCTCAAGCACGATATCGGTTGTCTGAATGACCTTACGCATCTTCTCCACCAAATCAGGGGTATCCATCAAAACCAGGCTGTTTGAGGCCTCATCGACGATAACCTTGCCGATATCGGATTTGATCTGGGACAGAGTCGTTACCAGGTCCTTGGCTTTGGCATATTTAAGCCTCACGGTCTCAATCTCTTTCTTATCCTTATAGGTAACACCGTACATCTTCTGGTAATCGTCCTGGGCCATCACATTGATGAGTTCGCCTTTTTTGTCGTATGCCAGGCCGTTCGCAAAAAGGATAATTTCAAAGGCATCCCATATCTCGACGTCGTGGATAAACAGCGACACGGGACCGTGCACGTTCTTACCTACGACGATGTTCATCCCCGTGCGCAAGGCAAGCATCTTTAGGACATCGACGATATCCATTCCCTTGATATCCAGAGAAATCTTGCGAGTTTGGGGCTCAAAGACTACCGGTTCGGCACCCGCTAGATTGACCGGCAAAGGCTGCTCTGTTGCGGCTTTCTCCTTGGTTTGCGCTGACGGAAGCGAAGGTTGGGGAACATCGGTAGAATTACCTTCTTTGATTTCCTGGGCAAGACTAAAACTGAATATAAAAAAGGGAAGCACAATAAAAAGATAAAAGAATTTTCTCATGGTAAACTCCTTTGTAACCACCGGATTAATTTTTAAAGATAAATTTCAAACCTTTCTCCCCTGTATTCAACCACGATTTTGCCGCCCAGAATCCGAGAAACTTTAAGTTCGCCCAGATTTTCTCCCTCTTTGAGGTAATAAATTTCCTCCGTTGTTTTATCCTTGATGATTGCCTGTTTTGGTTCTGCGCTGATAATCCCCAAGAGCCCAAAATTTTTTAGACCGTCGACTACCGGCTCCGAATTATTTTCCTTCTTAAACGAAGCGCTGTTAAAAATATCTTTTTTGCGCACCTGTTCAATATACGTTTCTAAGGCAGGAGGCCGCACTTCGTTTGCTGTCAGTTGAGATTCAATCTCTTTATTGTCCGCGGGTTTTAACCGATTAATGCCAGGCGGCAGGAAAGCGAAAAGAACGTTCAATAAAAGCAGCGCCAGAGAAAAAACAAACAGCGAAATAATAATTCCCGGCAGCCACCGCTTCAGCGAAAAGGACTTAATTATTTTTTGAAAATAACTGAAGGATAGTAAAACGCTCTTGTTCATAGGACTTTCTTTCTTCGGAGAAACGTCATTGCCTTTTCTGATAATTTCCAGAAGTTTTTCTTCGGGCGAAATATCTTCTTTCATACCTTAGTTAAATTTGCGGAATTCATAATATTTTCAATATCAAAGGCTTCAACCGATGTTTTCTCCTGCATCGCTGACTCTTGAAGCGCATCGTGACAAAGCATGGCGATTTTACGCGGGTAACCCATCGTATATTCGTAGATCAATTTAATGGCACCATCAGTAAAAAGGCTGCGTTTAGCAGCGTAACCTGCTTGGCGTAACCTGAATTCGATTAATTCTTGAGTCTCTCTCTCATCCAAAGGATTAATGGTATATTTAAAACATGCCCGATCAATAAAATTACGCACCCTCTTTAATCTCGGAATAAGTTCTATCTGCGACATCAAGATAAGCTGCAGTAGTTTGTACTCATTCGTTTCGTAATTTAATAAGGTTCTCAGAAGCTCAAGATTATCTAAGGTAATTTTTTGCCCTTCATCGATGAGCAAGACAATAGTCTTGTTCTCTTCAACCCCCATCTTAAATAAAAATTTTTCTATTGTTTCCTTATAGTCTAATGTGGAATTAAAATTGGGTTCGATTTTAAATATTCTCACAAGGCTGGATAAAAACTGGTATTCTGTCTTAAAGCTGGGGTCTAAGACTATGTGAAATATGAAGTTAGGTTCTTTCTGAAATGACTGGGCAAGTATGCGGCAAAGGGTGGTTTTCCCGATCCCCACATCGCCAAAAACAAGGTTCAATCCGCGCTTTAACCTTATGTTAATCTCAAGGCGTCTTAAAACACTTTCATGGTTTAAGGAACCATAAAAAAAATAGGGATCGGGACTGGTGGAAAACGGTTCTTTCTCTAAACCAAATAATTTATAATAACTCATCTTTGATTTGTTTTATAGACTTGCCTTGCCTTCTTAATGCCCGGATCTTCTCAAGATGAGTGAGGCTTTGGTCATCAAAAAAACGAAAGCCCGTTTCCGGGCTCCTGGCTTTTTCCTTTAAAAGTCCTATTTTTAAGTAATATTTTATGGTGTGAGTTGAATAACCGCTGATTCGCGATAAGTCCTTGATTAAGTAGAGATTAGCACTCATCAGCCCTCCGCTCTCTGAGTAGAGAGTATATAGCAAAAATGGCTTTTTGTCAATAATTTTATTAACAAATTAAGCCGGTAAATTTAAAAAAATGGCCATGGAAACAAGAATTTTAGCAAGAATTTCTAAAGAATTTGTTAAGGGAAAGAAAGTTTAGCGGGTGAGAATATAAGAAATTAAGAATCTTGCTTCTAAAAGATAGGAATTCTCCTTAGGCTTAAAATCGCACTTCTTAATATTAAAAAGTGTGCGGCCATTAGCTAAGTCGTAAATAAACTTCGCATAATCTTCTTTTCTACCTTCTAACGAAAGCTCAATGATGGTAAAGGGCTCCCCTGTCCCTTGGGCGCTCTGTTTAATATCCATAATCTTAATTGCATATTTACTTGCCGTGGTCTCTAGCGCTTTAAGGGCGTAAATGAGCGAATTATCCTGCGTTACATTATCGGAGTCGGTAAAAAATTTCCGGTATTCCCTTTTAATTATATTTTCTTTTTCCATAAGCTGTTTGTACCTAAAAAGCTTATTATTTTTCTCTAATATTTCCTTATTTAACGTTTTATCCTGCCTAAAGAGAGGCCCCAGCACAAAAATAAAAAAGGCAATGCAGGCAAAAACTCCCGCTATTGTTCTTTCAACTGGACCTGTTTTAGAAAAGATTCGGTCTAATAAAAACATGCTTACTTCTTTCTTAAGAAAACTATCTCAAAATTTACTACCTCTCCCTCTTTGGTAACCTTACTGCTCGCCTGTTTAACCTTGATTTCTCCTGTCTTAAATACATCAAGTTCTCTTAAGGATGAGGCATAGTTAAATACAGCATCTAACTTTCCGGAATAGCCGCGCAACAAGAGGGCCTCTTTCTCTTTTGAGTCATAGTTTACTGAGGTGATTAACATACCCGGCGGTATCACTTTATGGATTGCGACAAAATAATCAAGAATCTCAAAACCAACTTTTCTCTTGTTTTTGAAAATTCCCAGTTCATTAATCATAACCTCTAACTTCTCCGCCTGGCTTTGCATCTTTTGAAGTTCTTTATCCAGAACTTTCAGGTATGCTTTTCTATTTTCGGTGTATCTGGAAAACGCAAAAACCATAATAAAAACGGTGGCTATCCCAATAAAGAATAGCCTGTATCTTAGCCTGTCCTGTTTGAGGCTGTCCCTGATTTCTTTCAAGTCCTTAGGGAGCAAATTTAATGACTCTGCCGGCCTTCTTAAAAGAAAACCTAATAAGGAAAGCGGTATGTGTTTAACCGCTTCTTGGGCGGTTATACCGAGAAGATTATCCGGAAGTTTCAGGATTTCTACCGGTATCAACATCTTGTCATCAAGTACAACTTTACAATCATCTACGGTTTGCGCATCGCCCATCAGAAAGACCTTTCTTAGGGGGCCGAAAGAACCCTGCCGCAGATAAAGGCTCTGGGTATTCATAATCTGTTTAAATACCTCTTCCCGCCAATCGGGTTCCTGTTTAGATATGTTAATAAACCTGCTCAAAAAAATTTTACCTTTGTTCAAGACCGCTATTTCTAAACCGTCGGATTCTAGACTGGCCACAATGACCTCGCCCAACTCTCTAGGCATCACCGTATTAAAAAACCCGACAATCCCGTAGGCGCTCAAAAAAACAGCCTCTATTTCTACGTGCTTATCTTTAAAGATATCCAGTAATCCGCTTATGACGTCCCGAAGAGCAAAAACCATGTTAACGGAAGAAAAACCTTCTTTATCGCATTCAACAACCTGATAGCCGAAAACAAGCTCTTCAAGAGTATAAGGTAAATCCTTAGCCGCCTGCAAATAAATCATCTCTTCTATTTCTTTGTTATCTAAGGAAGGCAGTTTAATAAACCGGCTGGAAACTCTCTTGTGGGAAATGACCAGCGTTACTCTTTCGTCGGAATAGTTTAGTTTTTCAAGAATCGCTTTGGTCTTTTCTGCGATTACGTTTTTTTCTTCCAGATGGTCGTAAGTGAACGACCAAAAGCCGTCTATTTGTTTTCGGGAACCCCTGTATACTTTCCATTTTAATACTTCACAAACCTTCTCTTTAAACTGAAATATTATAAAGGAATTTGCCCGCATTCTTACTATCCTTAATATATCCGTCTGTCTCTTTAAAAGTTATCTAAAAGGAAGGAGTTTCTTCTAAAAAATCACCCTGTTTGCTATAGGGTCAGGTATTTGACTTACCACTTCTTGTCCCGCATGCCCTGTGTGGTATAAGCGCCTTGAATTAATGGCCCGAGTACCTGATTAACAACATAATTAACATTAGCAATAAATTTTTTGGGGACAAAGATGATGTCTTCGGGTTGTAAAGTTAAATTTGAACGCATATCTGCCTTTAATAAAGGGCGATTTAAATTCAGGCGTATGCCTTTAGGATTGCTAAGACCACCCTTAATCACAATGACGCTGGAAACAGTGGCATCATTAGTAAATCCTCCGGCTAAGGTGATTGCTTCTAAAACCGTCTTCTGTCCGGTCAGCGTATAAACGCCAGGGCCATTAACTTCTCCTAAGACAAAAACTTTATTACCGCCTATTTTCCTTATGGATATTGAGACTTCGGGAAACTTGATGTATTCTTTGAGCCGCTCAGTAATCTCATCGTCAAGCTGGGGGATGGTAAGGCCAGTAACCTGGATATCTCCCACCAAAGGAAAGGATATCCTGCCATCCGGCCTGACAACGACCTCCTGGCTTAAATCCGGATTCTGCCATACCGATATAAACAGCGCATCCTCTAGGCCAATCACATATTCTAAAGAGGGCTTGCTTCCTTGCGGCGAAGCGGCTGCTTGTGCCTTAGGGCTTATTTTTTCTTCTTCTGTCTTGGTAACTGCCGCCTCCTCTTTTTTGGCCAATACCTCTAATGCCTTTTGGAATTCTGCTTGCGCCTCTTGGTATTTACCCTGCTTATAATAAAGGTCGCCCTTCTGGTAATATTCTGCTGCCTCTTTTCTTTTATCCTGGGCGTAAACCGGGGAGGCGATGCTTAAAATAAAGAATAGCAAAATTAACTTTTTAACCGCCTTCTGCATTATTCTTTTTCCTCTTCGGATTCAATTTCAGGAAGCACCTCATCAATGCCGTCCTCAATATAAATGACCGGGTTCTTCGCTAAATCTATCTGTTTTGGCTTTCTTAATTTCTTTTTCTGGGCATCGAATAGTATATTGACCACCGGCCGAAGAGCTAACTGCGGATTCTCCTTAACTACTACGCCTATCTCTTTGGTATTGAGCCGCACCTGTATCCCTACCGGAAAGATACCTACTCTTTCGATTAATATCTTAATAAACTTGCTTTCAAATGCCTGTTTGGCTTTTATGATGGCATTAATCGTCTCTAACGGCTTAAATTTAGCGCGATATGGCCGGGAGTGCAGCTTGGCTTCATAAACATCAGCCAGGCCGATTATTTTAGCGAATTCCGGAATTTCATCTCCTTTTAGGCCCAAGGGGTAACCTGAGCCATCGATGCGTTCATGCTCCTGCTTAACTGCCTCAATTATCCCTGGACCAATCTCTTTACTGATTATATTTAAAATTTCTGCTCCGGCATTAGGGTGTTCTTTAATCTTATCGTGTTCTTCTTTATCGAGTATCTTATTCTGGTTAATGATATCTAAATATTTAACTAAACCAATATCATGCACAAGACTGGCTATGCCTAGTTCAACTAAACGCCCACGTTCATAGCCTAACTCTATACCGATTTCAATAGCCAGAATCGCCACATTCACGGCATGGCCGTAAAGATAGTCTTCGGCCTTAATATAGTCCGCAGAACAGATTTTTAATAACTCTTCATTATTACCCGAAGATAGCGTATCTGCCAATTTTTCTACCGCCTCATTCACCCACGGCGTAAAACACTGTTTTAAGTCACTGACATAAATTTGTTTAGTCCTGGATAATAACTCGGCGTAAAGCCCGGCAATATCTGCGCTGCTTATCTTGCCCAGGCCCCTAGAGACCGCAGAGGATACGCTCACCTTAGGTTCCTGAACCGGCGGCGTAGGTTTTGCCTGTTCAACTTCGGCTTCGCTTTTTACGTGCGGCTTTAAATCTTGCGTTTCGTCCTTCTTTGCCTTTTCCCAATATTTTTTCAGAATATCCGATAACCTAATCATCTTATTATATTGGCAGCGGGCCCAAACGCTGCGTATCAGAGCCCGTGGTTTTTAAATCCTCATTGACCTTAAGAATCGTCTCTTTATCAATGATATTTAAACTATTGCCAAAACCGATCAATAAGGCCAAATCGCAAATAGTATTGATCCTGCGCGGGACCCCCTCTGAAGAACGATAAATTTCTCTCAAGACCTCCTCATCAAATATGGCTTTTTTTGCTCCTGCAACACTGAGCCGATGGAGGATATATTCTTTTGTTTCTAATTCACCTAAGGCCTTCAGATGAAACCTTACTGCCATGCGCTGGCTCAGTTGCGGTAAATTCACGATAATGTCCTTCAATTCAGGCTGGCCGAGAAGAATAATGGTGAGAAGAAAAACATTATCTAACTGAAAATTTAGTAATAACCGTAACTCCTCAAAAATATCTCTATCCACAATTGCCTGGGCCTCATCAACCACAATTACGCTGTGCCTGCCTATCTCAAAATTAGTATATAAAATCTTATGCAGGGAATGAAAAAGTTCGATTTTGACAGGCATCGGTTCAGTGCCATTCAATTGATGCACGATCTCTTGAATAAATTCTAACCCTGAAAGCCGGGGATTAAGGATAAATACCGCCTGATATTTATTTTCCTGTTGCAGCTCATGCCAAAGCACGCGGCTTAAAAGGGTTTTTCCGCTGCCGTATTCTCCGGTAAAAAGGGCTGCGCCTTTACGCTCGCGCACCGTATAGAGCATGCGGGCTAAGGCCTCATTATGCTGCTGCGAATGGTAAAGGAATTTCGGGTCAGGCGTATTTTCAAAAGGTTTTTCTTTTAAATTCCAATATGACTCATACATGGGATAACCCCTTAATTATCAGTAACTGTTTTTCTGTAAAAGCGGGTCTTTTCTCTGCCAACCTGTTCTTATCTCTTCCTCGATTATCTCGCGGATAGATGCCGCCTCTACCACCACCTTATTTTTTAAGACTAAATCTTTTAATGCCCGATGGCAAAGCATGGTTATCTGCCGGGGGTAGCCGCGGCTGTATTGATAAATTTCTCTTATGGCATCATCTAAAAATAGGCGCATACTGGCTTTATAACCTGCCTGCCGGATGCGAAATTCGATCATTTCTTTCGTCTCATCAAAATCCAATGGATTCAGGGTATATTTAAAACTGATGCGGTCAAAGAAGTTCGGAATATTCATGATCTCGGAATGTAATTCCAGCTGGCCCAAAAGGACAAGCTGCAGGAGTTTAAACTCATTGGTTTCGTAATTAAGCAGGACGCGTAAAACTTCCAGAGAATTTTCGTTTAATTTCTGGGCCTCGTCAATAATCAGGGTCACAATTTTATTTTCGGTAACCCCTTTTTGGAAAAGGAACCTCTCCAAAGATTCTCTTAAGTCTAATATGGTGGGAGAGGTTTTGGCTTCGAGATTAATCTCAAAATCTTTGGCTAACGAGGCCAGAAACAAGGATTCGTTCTCAAAGGAAGGGTCTAAAATGATATTAAAGATAAAGTCTCCTCTGCTTTTTAATTCGAGGATGAGTTTGCGGGAGAGGGTGGTCTTGCCTGTGCCTATGTCTCCCAGTATAACTGAGAGCCCTCTTTTCAGCCTGAGTTCAATAAGTATATTAGTGAGTGCGGTTTCGTGCTCTTTGGAAAGATAAAAAAATTCGGGGTCAGGGCTGGTGGAAAACGGCTCTTTTTCAAATCCCAGTATCTTGAAATAGCTCATCGTATTAGATTATACCCTGCGGTTTATTTCGTCAAGAAAAATATCTTTTAATGAATCAATCAAACTTTTAGAGTGTATCTCTTGATGTATTTTAATAACTCCTTGAAATCATAAGGCTTAATAAGATAATCAACGGCTCCCAGGTATTGGCCCTCAAATATAGACCGCGATTCAGCTTTGGCAGAAATGATAACCACGGGTATATCGCTGGTTTCTTCTTTTGCCCTTAATTCGCTAAGCATGGTAAAGCCATCCTTATTGGGCATGATGATATCCAAAAGTATTATATCCGGCTTTGACTCGCGCGCCTTCTTTAACCCCTCTATTCCGTCGTTGGCAGTAATGACCTTATAATTATGGGCTTCCAGCCTCTTTTTTAAAAAGGTTAGCACATCCGGCTCGTCATCCACCACTAATATCGTCTTCTTCATATCTAAATTATACTCCTATAAAAAACAAATCCCAAGTGAATTTTTACTTAAGGGTTGATAAGAAAATAAGGCCCGGATGTAAATTCCGGGCCTTTCTCTTTTTTTGTTTCTAGGTTATACCCTTACTACTTTGGTTGCCTGTTCGCCTTTAGGGCCTTTTTCAACTTCAAACTCAACTTCCTGGCCTTCCTCTAAAGACTTATAGCCATCACCCTGTATCGCGCTGAAATGCACGAATACGTCATTTCCGGACTCAGGCGTAATAAATCCATAACCTTTCTGGTTATTGAACCACTTTACTTTACCTCTTGCCATTATTTACCACCCTCCTTCCTTCAAAATTATAGTAAATCCTGCCTGCCGGCAGGCAGGAACGGCAGAACAAAAAAACCGCTCGGGCAAACCCTCAATCGCCTTTGCGGCTTAAGATTTCTACTCCCTTATTTACTACGTTAACTAGTATACCAAAGTTCTTCTATTTGTCAACTATTATTTCTAATCTCGAATAAAACCGTCGGAAGCAGATTTTAATCAATTATACCTGAAGCAACCAGTGCATGTTGCGGTTATGCCCTATCCATTCCCGCACAATTTTATATCCCATGAAACTAAACATCGCGCTCTTGAAACGAAACTTCGCAAGCAGAAAGAAGAATCTGGAAAGTGAATAAAATTTAGTGTAGGCCTCGACTACATTTAATTGTAGTTGTCTTGCGGATAATAATTTAGGTTTAAAAACCACATGTTGGCCGTCGTAAAGGCTCCAGTCGTGGCTGAAAATTCGCTTTTGCTGCTTTAGTTCCTCATGAACTCTGGTTCCGGGCAAAGGAGTGAGAATCATCATCTGGATGGTATCTATCTTCTCTTTTATGGCAAACTTCAGCGTATCCCATACAGTCCTTTCATCATCATTATCGCTGCCTAAAACAAACATGCCGTGAATTCGGATTTTTTTCTTTCGAAAAGAACGAACGGCATTTATTATATCCTCAATGCTCTGTCTCTTATGGTAAGCCTCTAACGTCTTAATGTTAATGGATTCAAATCCCACACAAACCACCGCACAACCCGCCTTGGCCATAAGACTCAAGAGCGCATCGTCTTTGGCTACATCGCAACGCACCTGGCAAGTCCAGTTGCGCATTTTATTTTTGAGCATGAGCTTTAACAAATCGCGCGTGCGCTGGGGATGCGCGGTAAAATTATCATCACAAAAAAAGAATGGGCTTGCGCTGCGAGGCAACAATTCCTTCATCACATTCTCGGCGCTGCGGAAACGGTATTTACGGCCAAAAACTTTGGTCACCGCACAGAATGTGCAATCAAAAGGACAGCCCCTTGATGTAGATACGGGCATTGCTGAAAAAGGGGATGGGCTGTACCCTTTGATTAAAGAAAAATCAGGATAGGGTAAGCTATCCAAATTCTGAACCGGCCTACCATCCACAATCGCATCTTTTATTGAGCCTTCCACTACCTCGGCAATTACCTCTTCGGCCTCGCCAACCACTACCTGCCGGCAAAATTGCAGAGCCTCTTCAGGTAAGAGGCTGGCATGGACTCCGCCGATGATTACTTTTTCTTTGGGAAATTTCCTGGCTATCTCGTAGCCGCGCTTGGCAGTTGCGGTGAGAATTGAAATACCGAATACATCCGCGGTTAATCGAGAATAATCTGGCCGGTATATATCCTCGTTATAAATCTCAACCTCGTGCCCCCTATCTTTGAGAATGGTTCCCAGATATATGGGGCCTAAAAGAGGCATGTGCAATTTGCTATACACGTTTGCCTCTGATGCAGCGGGCTCAATAAGCGCTATCTTCATTTAGTTTCAGCCTATTTTGTTATTGCGTAACGCGCACGTTTACAGCGCGCGGGCCCTTATCAGATTTTTCAACCTCAAACTCTACGGTTTGCTCTTCAGTTAAGGTGTCAAATTTTGTATCTGAGAAATGCGCACGTTTACAGCGCGCGGGCCCTTATCAGATTTTTCAACCTCAAACTCTACGGTTTGCTCTTCAGTTAAGGTGTCAAATTTTACATCAATGAGGCTGGACTGGTGAAAGAATACCTCCCTGCCATCGGAGTCGCTGATAAAACCAAATCCTCTCTCGCGGACTACCTTCTTAATTTTACCTGTATGCATCTAATATCTCCCTTCGCATGAAAAAAATAGGCCCGGCACTCTTAACTCGTATCGGGCCTTTTGTTTTTCGGTTATAATTTTACTACTTTTGTCGCCTGTTCGCCTTTAGGGCCTTTTTCAACTTCAAACTCAACTTCCTGGCCTTCCTCTAAAGACTTATAGCCATCACCCTGTATCGCGCTGTGATGCACGAATACATCGCTACCGGACTCAGTTGTAATAAATCCATAACCTTTCTGGTTGGAAAACCACTTCACTTTACCTCTTGCCATTATCTACCACCCTCCTTCCTTTCTTATTTTTTTTACAGATAGTAAATAACGGCAGAAACAAAAAAAACCGCGTGGCGAACTCTCTTTTCGCCTTGGCGGCTCAAGATTGTACTCCCTTATTTACTACAGGGGTAAGTATACCACTTTTTTGCTATTTGTCAAACAGAATCTTTTATCAATAAGATACAATAAAGCGCGCAATAAATTATTTGTCTCTTATTAGCGCTATTATTCCCTCAGTTTAAACTTGCCAACTAAACTCTCTAAGTCATTTGAAGACTTAGAAAGCTCCTGTGACTTAGCGGATATCTCCTGAGTGGATGCAGTTTGCTCTTGCGCTGAGGAAGAAACTTCTTCTGCGCTAGCGGAAGATTCTCCTGCAATCTGATCAATCTCTTGGATGGACTGCACAATAAGCTTAGTCCCCTCCAATTGTTCATTTGTCATGCGTGCGATCTGTTCAACCATATCATAGGAACTACGGGACGCGGATATTATGTCAGAAAGAGACTTATCCAGGCGGGCAACTAACTCAGCTCCCTCGGCTATCCCTTTTGTGCCAGTCTCCATGGAAAGAACAGCCTGCGAGGTTGCTTCCTGGGTCTCTTCAACTAAATGACGGATATTCTCAGCTGACCTTGCGCTATCCTCAGCAAGCTTTCTTACCTCTTCTGCCACCACCGCAAATCCTCTTCCTGCTTCACCCGCACGCGCTGCCTCAATAGCTGCATTAAGAGCCAGGAGATTGGTCTGATCCGCAACTCTTGAAATTATCTTGACGATCTCGCCTATCTGCTGGCTTCTCTGCGCAAGCTGGTTCACATTTGTAGCCGATTTCTTTATGACTTCCTTTATTCCATTAATTTTCTTAATAGTTTCGCTGGAAAAATCACCACTATGATGAGCTATCTCTGATGCCTTTTGAGAAGCCTCAACCGCAACTTGGGCATTACTGGCTATCTTCTTCGTTAATTCCTCCATATTTTGGATGGTTCTATATGCGGTCTCAACCCGGGAAGCCTGGACGTTAATTCCTTTTGAAAGATTTTGTATAGTATTAGATATCCCGGCTGCAGAGGCATTAAGCTGCTCTACGCTAGAGGAAAGAGTCTCCGAGAAATCATTGACCTGAACAGATGTGCCTCTTACCATACTTATCATTTTACTTAACGATGCTATAAATTGGTTGAAAAAATTTGCTAATTCTTCTATTTCGTCTTTTGAGGCGACAATTATCCTTTTTGTCAAATCACCCTGGCCTTCGGCAAGAGATTTTAGAATACCGATGACTTCGCCAATCGGCTTAACAATGCTCTTAGAAAAGTTTAATGCAAGGGCAATACATATCAAAGCTACAATAATGATCACAATAAGCATCGTCCTTAAAAGCATAATGACACTTGCCATCAGTTCAGGTAGGGGGGCCGTTAATCCTACCGACCAGCCCAATTCATTAAATGGGTAATAAAATACATATTTATCGATGCCTTCGTAGGTGTATCTGCCGCTTCCGCTCTTTAACTCCATCATCCCTTCTAATACTTTCTTCAGGCTGGGACTACCTGTATTATATATGTTTTCCTTGAGTATTTTATCTTTCTGGGGGTGAGCAACCAGCAATCCAGTCTTATCAATTATGTAACCGTATCCTGTTTTACCGATCTGGATTTGGTCGACAAAAGAGGTTAAGTCCTGGTTTCTGATATCCATTGCAACGATTCCAACCTTTAAGCCGGATGAGTCCTTAATGACTTTAGAGATGGTAAAGACTGGTTCGCCGCGGGCATCCTCTGAGAAGTATAGCGGAGAAACATAAATCTGCTCACCGCTAATGGCATGCTTAAACCATGGCTTATCGGACACATCCCTATATTTACCGCTCTTTCTAGTGAACGTGGTAAGAATCTCTGTCCCGTTTGGGTTTACTAATCTGATTTGAATTACGCCGTTACGATACTTCTGAAACTCAATCAAATAGGCAAGTGTATCCTTTAAATCCTGACCGTATGTATCCAATAAAAATGCCGACTTGATCACTTCAAGGCTTGAGAGTTCTTGTAAGTTCTGCTTTAAGAAAGCCAAGAAGGCCTCCATCTGCTCTACGGTCTTCTGGGCGACAGTTAGTTGCTGTTGATAAGCCTGATTAAGAAGCGCTTTAGAAGCGCTCCGGTAGGATATCGCCCCGACAACTATAAGGGGCAAAATTGCCAGAAGCAGTAAAGACAATGCCAGCCTTAACTTAATACTTCTTCTTATTTTAATCATATATTAATCCTTAATGCTAATACCCAACGCCTAAGAAACCGCGCTCTTTAAAGCGCGGATTCTTAGCGGTGAACATATAAAAGCTATTGCTTCTTTGCTTCCTGCTTTTTGGCTATATACGCATCAACTGCAGTCTTAATCTGGGCGCGCACTATTTCTTCGTAAGGCTTAACCCAGTCGGTAATCGCCATCCATTTCTCCCCATCCCACTGCTGGAACAAAACAGAGTTTGCTCCCTCATGGTTTGAAACAGAATTCTGCAATGAAGGCATTAAGCCCTGGGCGCCAATTTCTTTTAACCGCTCATCTGTAATCGCAAGATTATCTAGTGCCCATTTCATCGCCTTCCCGGTTACCGGGAAACCAAATTTCTTCAAGGCTGCTCGGTATGCCTCAACAGTAACAATCCCTGCAATTACCCCTCTGTCATAATATACACTTCCGACGCGCTCTTTCTCCAGCTTCCCCAGTCCCGCACCATATACCCTGGTTAAAATGTCCTGTATCACAGGGAAATTTTTACCCACGCCGTGGAAATTAGCGGCAATCACGCCTTTGGCAGCATCACCAACAGGCTGAACATCCTCCTCGGCTCCACACCACCATACCCCGACTATATGGTCTTTGGGAAAATCATATTTTGCCGCCTCTTTGAGAAGGACCTGGCAGGAAACACCATACATACGATTAATAATCCAATCCGCGCCAAAACCTTTAACAGCATCAAGCACAGCTGCTGTCTGATCAAGTGCTGGCGGTTTTATGGCATAGTTCTTTAACTCAAAACCGAATTTCTCGGAAAGTACTTTTAATATAGGTATTACCTCATAGCCGTACGAGTTATCAAAATGAAGTATGGCTATTTTCTTCCCTTTTAACTTTTCCTCACCGCCTAATCTATTTGCGATGAAACGAATCTTAGCCGATATTTGAGAATAATAGGTAGGAGAGGTTGGAAATACCCAGGCAAAGACATTCCCATCAGCTGCAATAGACGACCCATACCCCATGGTTACCAATGGCACCTGGGCTTTCTCGCTTGGCTCCAAGAGGGCAGTTGCAAGGGGCGTGCTGTAAGGCTGGATAATTATGGCATTGCCCTTTATCTTCTCATACATCTCCAATCCCTTGGCAACATCATAATCATAGAGGTATTCTTCCCAGGCAAGTTTTACGCCGTCAACTCCACCGTCTTTTACATTAATTAAGGAAAAATAATCTTCCATCCCTGACAAAAATCCGCTCCCCGACGCCGCATATGTGCCGCTACGATAACCTAATAACGGCAAGGTTTGACTTCTCTCTTCAGCACTTGCCACCCCAAATAAGAAAACCACGCTGACTATTAATGCAAGATATACTAAGAACTTGACCCTACGAAACAACATATGTTCCTCCTTTCCTTTTTTTAACCGATGATTATGAAATTATTATTCTCTATACTAAAAATAATTATCTTAGTTTATCACAATTACTTAATTTTGCAAGAGAAGTCTTTCCGGAGTAGATTAACCTTCGTGCCTGCTTCTTCTTCAAGGCGTTAATCCCCTTTACCACCAAGAAAATCGAAAATGCTACGATAGAGTAACTGCTGGTGCATCAAGAGCGGCTGCTTTATGAATTAACTTCCTGAACTTATTTTTAAAAGTGTAAAAAGGCCCAGGATAGTTATTAGAATACCTACGTATTTCTTAAGAGTATCGGAATTAATATTTTTTACAGTAATAGCCGCAATTGGGACAGCGCCTGTTGCGCAAACAATCAATAAGCCTGTCAGCTTCCAATCTATGCTTTTGCCGAGTATTAAGTAAAGAATAAAACCGACAAAACAAGTAATGGCTTCGGCAAAAGCTGTAATCCCTACGGCATTCTTTGGGCATACCCCGGAAAGTATCTGCCCGCCCATGACCAAAGGGCCGTAACCCCCGCCGGATATGCCCTTATTAAAAGCAGCTAAGAAACTTATTCCCATTAGGTTGCGCCAAGAAAACCGCATTGGCTTCTTTATAGTAATAAGAATAATGATGCCCATAGACAGTACCAATAGCCCGATATAAAGAGTGAGCAGCCATTTGGGTATTTTTAAGGCAAGGACAACTGACACAATAACGCCTGCAGAGCTTATTATTCCAAGAATTAAAGCAATTTTAAAATCTTGGGATTTAATTTTTAAATTTACGTTGCGTAAATTATGGTGGGTTATACAGGCAGCTATATCGGTAATAAGCTGCGATATCAAAATCGCGGGGACAACCTTTAAGGGATGATAACCCATAATAATAAGTATGGGCGCAAGGGCAGTCCCGTAGCCCATGCCCAGACCGGAATCTAGATATTCGCTGATAAAAGCTATAATTCCTATTAAAACAAGCATATTTCACCCATTAATTTCTTCATTCTACCCCAAATAAAAACTAAATTCAAGCCCAATAAAAAGCCCATCTTTAAAGATGGGCTTGAATTTATCCTGAGCGAAACGCAAGGCTCTTTTGTCGTTTTTTATTTTTCCGTTGGCCACCAATATGGCGTATACCAGAAAATTACCGGTGGATAGCTTTTCCCTAAATTTAATATCTCTAAATTATTCTCTATGATAATCAGGTTACCTTTGCGCTTAGAAATATTATACCCTAAATCATCCAGATTTAAAAGTACATGCGGACCAAATACCCTGGCATCTGAAATTGCTCCGTCTGGGACCTGGATTGGGTTCCTTAAGGTAATGTTATAATTCCTAGGATCAGTCCAGCGGTAGAAATAAGGATAAAGTAAATTTTGGTTGGCGCTGGCATCCAATGCGTAATAACCAGTATTTTTTATTTTGTTAATATTAGCTCCACCCATTAATCTGTAATTATATAATACTAATCCCGGCGGGATATTAGTTATATGAAATCTGTCATAAGGTTCGTGGTTATACGAAAATGGCGTATTGCTTGTTATGTGCGCAGAAAGGGCATTTACTGCACCATGGGCTTCTACAAAGATATCTCCATTAGGCACATCAACCCAGACCGACTGATCTTTTGTGCCAATAATATTTCCTGCGTATAAGCTTAAGCCTTTGGGAGCATATACTTCGTCACCCATGTAATTATGGGTTCCAAATATCGAACCCAGGGCCATAATATCTATTGAACCATTAGAGGATTCTAAATTGGAAAGGATTACATCATCGTATTCTAAATAATATGCATTATTACTGAATCTATTATCTAATATATAAGTTACTTCAGTATCTAATCGGCCATTCACTGAGGTATCGCCTATATTTTGAGCTGAAGTTATGACAAGATATTTAGCTCTGATTCTGGTATTAATATCAGTAGTGTCGGTTATGCTTCCAGTCGCGCTTAATGTAACGGTGTCATCCAGGGCAGTAATATCTCCTAGGCAATTAATATTCTTGTCTGTCCCTGTAGTGGTTAGATAAACATTATTGCCAGTCCCGCCTGCTGTTATGGTGTTTACTGTAATATGTCCGGCGGCAATTATATCTACATAGCCATTAGTAGTAATAACAGAATCCAAAGTAATGTCATCAGTTTCTCTTATTACTGTTTTTCCTAGGGAGCTGGAGGTCAGGCTTGCAACATTGGTATGGACGGGATTAGTGTTACCAATAGAGCCTGAGTTTGCAGTTAGGCCTAAAGTATTAGCGGTAATTAAGTGTATATCTGGATCGCTGCGGTCATTTATATTTGCGCCAGTGATAAATCCGATATTTTTAGTTCCAAAATTAGCATTACCAATAGTTATATCTCCAGCAGTTGCTGAGCCAAGATAAATCATTCCGTTTCCTGGCAAGAGATTGCTGGATATGGTTGAAGGGTCAACCTTAATTGTGCCTGAACCGTCAATAAAACCCACATCAATAGTCTGACCTGCACCTACATTCTCAATAAAGATATCACCGTTATTACTATTTACATTGCCGTTGCAGGTAATTGTCCCTCCAACTGCCATATGGATGTCTCCGCCATTAGAGGTAATGCCTTGGTTTACGCCAGCTACCCCAATAGTTAAGTCAGTGATAGTGGTTAGGGTTAGATCTCCGCCGTTAGTAGTAATTCCTACAACCCCGTCAACTGTTCCTACGATCAAACTATTGGCATCGGTAAAGCTAAAGTCATTTCCTGCGCCGCTGACATTAGCAGCCAGGGTATTTACATCATTACCAAGATTAGTCATTCTAATTTCACCTGCTGAATCTAAACGAAGGTTAGTTTCAGTAAGCGAGGCAGTCTGGGTAATTGTTCCGCCTGTTTGCAGGGTTAAGGTATCGATGTTTGCCGGCGCTAAGCTGGCGCTAATGACAATATCGCCGCTACTGCCATTTCCGATTCTTACTAAATTTGTTGTAGTTAGCCTATCAATTTCAGCGCTAGTTAGGCCTAAGGTTCCTGCTGTTTTTGTTCCTAAATCTATCGGGTATCCGCTGGTTCTGGGTAATAAGGTAATAATGGCATTGCCCGAATTTATAGTGTTGGATAAGGTCATGCCATCGGCATTAAGATTGATTGCTCCATTATTAGTAGTTACGGCATTAAGGCTAATAGTATTTGCAGTAGCAGTTAAGCTAGTTAAGCTGGCAATTCCACCAATTGCTCCAGTAACTGATAAGTCCCCTGCTCCGGCATTAATAGTTAAGGCTTGTGCCCCGTTTATTGTTCCGGCGAAGGTGATATCATCAGCAGCGGCTGATCCGGCTGTGCTTACATTAATCGGTCCGGTTGCTAAGGT
>Ga0315283_10000041_pt1 | contig 66145 bp, 68 predicted proteins | sample YL17G09_0_MG_FD_204541 | JGI IMG/M metagenome (GOLD analysis project Ga0315283, IMG submission 204541) | Sediment microbial communities from Yellowstone Lake, YNP, Wyoming, USA - YL17G09_0 | ecosystem: Environmental > Aquatic > Freshwater > Lake > Sediment | place: USA: Wyoming | collected...
ACCGTGGTTACTGACGTTTCTTCTCCGTGACCCAAAAGCCCATATATTTCCCCAGCATCAATCTAGTTTGCGCCTCAAGGGCTGGTAAAGAACCAAACGCAATCATCGTCACCGGCAGGAGCACCCACTGGAGAAGCATCATTAGATGCTTACCAGCACTGATACGGACCGGCCGCGGCGGCAACATCAGGGAACTAATCGCGGCTGAGGTGATTAATCCAACCATAGCTAACCCCATCATAATTTGCAGTAAAACCGGGGCGTTGAGGGCTAGAAGCGATGAAGATTTGACCACGCTGGGAACATGAAATGGTAACCAGCCCAGGATAAAAATTAATATTGCGGCCGTCGACCAGGAATACGTGCCTTCAAATTGATTCCAAATTAGTTGCCATTTCCGCCACCTCGGAATTTTTGGATTAGGCAGAAAGTTCCAGACCATGTAAGGAAAATTCTCGACGCCGTAAGCCCAGCGCCGAATTTGTTTATACTGATTGGTTAAACTGCGCCATAAAGTGCCACCGTGCACCGTATCCATGGAAATAGGTAAAAATATCGGTTGGACCGAATAATCACCGTCATAATGAACAAAGCATTGTAAAAATATACGTGAATCTTCGGATACAATATCATTCTGCCAAAAATTAACATCGACCAGGGCCTGCCAGGGCATACTGTGCGAGGAGAAAGTTAGCAACCGATCGGGTCTAAGAGTTTCGCCAAGCAACCAAAAGGTGGTGCTATAGGCCACCACACGCATAAACGAAAAAGAAGTCCAGATATTGTTATGAAAGACGGGAATTGGTTGATAGCTGGTTCGCCAGCGACGTGGGTGAGATAAAAAAGTAGCGGTTAAGGCGTTGAAATATTGGGGGTGAACATTCGAGTCAGCATCAAAGGTAGAAACCAAAATATTTTTATATGGCAACCCACGCTGATCGATAATTGATTTAATTTGCCGGCCAGCCCAAGCGATGTTTGATCCTTTACCGGCTATTTCACCGGCAATATTTCCCGGGTGTTGACTGATAAAGAAATATCCGAATTTATCAGCGAATTGGGCCTGGAGGGCTTTAGCTTTCTGCTGGGCGACTTCTCCCTCACGCTCTTCAATCGCTAAAATTACGTAAAAACGGTCAGCCGGGTAATCAACTCGTGCCAGCGAGGTCAGGGTACTGGACAGGACCTCGAGCGACTCGCCATAGGTTGGTAAAAAAATTAAATGTACAATTGATGGCCAGTCAACATGTTGTTGCCGCTTCGCGCGCCAGTCGAGCTGCTGGGCTAAATGGTATTGGCGATAGGCCGCAATGGTAAAAATCATGACGTAAACTACCCGAATCAACCACAATAAATCGAACAGCACGATAAAAATCATGGCCGCCAAGGGCATGATAAAACTTAGAACGACCGCCAATAATAAAGTCGACCAGGCCATTAAACCGGGAAACATCTCCAACCACCGGTAGCGACGCCGATCATCAATCGTCATCATGGGACTAAAAACATATTTGCAGCGATATTCACGGGATTAAGTTTTACTGGATAGTGATAATCTGTTTTACTGGATTGCCCTTTAAGGCCAGCGCGATACGATCGTTTGTGAAGCTATACAGGGTTAATAATTTATCGCCCCGTTTAACTCGGTCATGGAGATGTCGGTGCAAATACAAGCCGGCTAGTTTATGTTCCGGCGCGCCTAAAGTTCGGCAGATTTCGTCAATCGCGCGGTTATTAATAATTTGAATTTGTCCTGATTTAGGTGAAAATAAACGGTAAGTTGACGCGCCCAATGCGACTTGATTAGCGTCAATGTTAGCCTGACCACCCTGGGCGGTGATAATTTGTTGCATTTTATTCCAGGCCGATCCAGTTTTTAATTGATGACGAGCGATAGCTGTAGCCGCGGATGGTCGACAGTAACCGCACAGAGTTAATAAGTCAGCGGCCAGCCCAATGGCTTTCTCTTCTAAGTCGCGGGGGCGAAGTTCTTTTTGCTGTAAGACTCGCAACACATCTCGAGCTTCCAGGGCCGGGCCGATCCCTTGGCCGATGGGCGATAAGGCTGGAGCAAATTTGACTTTAATTTTAATATTAAAGGCTCGACCAACATAATGGAATTTCTTTTCAATCAGGCGAGCCACCCGTAGGGATGGTATTTTAGTGCCACGGCCGTAGGGCATATCAACAATCAAATAACGAATTCCCATCGCCACCTTCTTGGCCATAATGCTGACAATCATTTTGTCATAAGGCTCGAGCGAGAGCGGTCGGGAAACGCGAATAATAAGATCATCGGCGGGGGCGATGCTTAATCCCCCACCCCAGATTATACAAGCCCCATTTTGACGGACCATTCGTCGAACCTGATCGGCATCGAATGAAACCGGTGCCAAGACCTCCATGGTGTCAGCGGTCCCGGCCGGCGAAGTGATCGCCCGCGAAGAAGTTTTAGGAATTATTAAACCCAACGAGGCAATAATTGGAATGGCGATCATGGTCGTGCGATTACCGGCTAATCCGCCGACTGAATGCTTGTCGACCACCAATTGATTTCCCCATTGAAAAGTATCACCGGTTTCCGCCATGGCTTTGACCATCCACACAATTTCCTTTAATGTATATGGCCGGACGTATCCGGAAGCGACAAAATAAGTCGTCTCAATTGCGCTTAGTTTCCGATCGACAATATCTTGAATAATTGAACGTATATCAGTTTGGGTGAGGGTCTGACCCAGTAACTTTTTTGAGATGGCCGCGACTGATTCAGGACGAGAAACTAATTCGATCATCAGCGCATCGCCATCCTTGGCTTTTAATACTTTCCAGGCCTCTTCAAATAAACCAACTTCACCGTGATGAATCGAGTGATGAGTTACATCCGCCACCACAATAATTTTTTTTGTATGATAGCGGACGGCAAGACGATCGCCCGGATTAATCCCGAAAGCGTCGGCGTCACGACCGCGTAAAACTACCACCCGCGGCGAGCCACCCGTCTCGATGTCAATCCGGCGCATCCGGAGCAGAAAGGCCATAACGGGTTATTATTTTAAAATTGTTACTTTTAACCCCAATCGAACATTTGACGTACGTCGTAGCAACCCCTGCTTTGCTCCGAGGTGCTGAATGACTGACTCCGCATTGAAAGTGCCAAATTGCAGGGCCACCGGAATTTTACCCCAGCGGATTATTCCGCCCAATAAGCCAGAACAAAAAGCATCACCCGCGCCAGTCGTATCGATCACCTTTATTCGTCTGGTGTCGCAGTGCCAGGCCTGCCGCGGGTTGCCGGCTAACGATCCTTCCGTCCCCTGGGTGACCACCGTTAACCCCGGTACAATCCGTCGTAATTCATTAAAGGCTTGCACATCTTGGTCTCTGGTCCGACGACATAATTGAGCGGCCTCTTCCTGATTAACTGAGAATAAGTCCACATTTTTTAACAACGGTTTTAATTTCAATAACCCGAGAGCCAGCTCATTTTGACCAGGATTCCAGGCGATTTTAATATTATGCCGTTGGGCGATGAGCCATATTTTTCGCAGAATTGATAATTCGCCGCCCAATGACGAAATGTAAAACCACTTAGTACGATAACCATTTTCTGGCAGATCGGCGGATTTAAAATGGGCCGAAGCGCCACGATATACCAAGGCGGTTCGTTCGCCGCGCGGGGTCAAAAGCAAGACTGAATAAGCAGTCATTCGCTTGCGGTCAACTCGGACATAAGCAGTATCAACTTTCTCCGCCGCTAAGGCCTTGATGATTTCCTGACCACGTGCGTCAGACGCGCCAATTTTTCCGATAAAGGCGGTTCGCAATCCTTGACGAGAAAAACTAACGGCGGTGTTTGTTCCGCCGCCGCCAGTTTCAAATACTATTTTATCAACTTCGATTTTTGAGCCTAAAGCAAAACATTCAGCTTCGCCAGTGGTAAAAGCATCATCGCGGACGACTTTAATGCCCCGACTGCGCAAATATACATCGCGCGTAGCAGAACCGATGGTGATGACGTCGAAATACTTCATTTAGCTTGTCGATGACTTTTAAACAGGACGATTTTTTGTTTGACCAAGTTGGTTAGGGAATCGCGGGACGGCAGCAACAAAGCCCGTGGGTCAATCCAGCCAGGATGAAGTTTAATGGTCCGTCGTAGGGTCTGGGAGAACGCCAGGCGTAAATCGGTATCGATATTTATTTTGCAAATGCCATTGCTAATGGCACGCTTAATATCCTTCGGGGGCGTGCCTGACGCGCCGTGTAAAACTAATGGCCGGCTGACTAGACGGCGAATCCGCTTTAATCGATCGAAATCAAGGTGTTCGTTGGCTGATGGTTGTCCGTGGGCATTACCAATGGCGACCGCTAAGGCGTCTATTTTCGTCTGCTTAACAAATTCAACGGCCTGCTCCGGATCAGTCATGCTGGCTTGTTTATCTTTTTTAAATTCGTCAGGGTACTTAACTTGTCCTAATTCGCCTTCGCAACCAGCGCCATGAGCATGCGCTTGGATTCTGACCCGCGCCGTGCGACGGATATTATCGGTCCAGGATAACCTACTACCGTCGTACATAATTCCGGTAAAGCCATGACCTAAACACTGTCGAACAATACTCAGGTCGCGACCGTGATCTAAATTAAGAACGATCGGAATCGATAATTTTTTTGCGTAGTTTCTAATGATTAATGAAATGATGTCTAAACCGGCGTAAGCGATAGCCTTTTCTGTGACATTAATAATCACTGGCGACTGCATTAAATCTGCCGCAGTGACGACCGCCTGAATCTGCTCTAGATTGGAAATATTAAATGCACCGACCGCATAGCGATCTTTTTGAGCGCGACGGAGAACCTGATCAAGTCGAGCCAGCATGGTTTTATTGTATCACATCACGCAATTGTTGCCAGGCCCGACGGGGATGCTCGGCGGCCATGATAAAGGAACCGACGGAGACCCGCTGTATATGAAGTGGCGATAAGATCCTGGCGGTATTTATATTCACCCCCCCATCGCAACCCAAACCCGCTCGGGGGAATTGTAGGCGTACGAGTCGTAATCTAGTAATGGTAGAATTATGCCAGCGGGCGCCATAACGTCCAGATCGGACGGCTAAGACTGTGATGCCCGGCACTTTATTTATCCAAGGTCGTAACTTTGATATGGGAGTGGTTGGATTGATCGTTAACCAGACGGGCCAACGGCGGGAGCGAAACACCGCCAGGATGATATTTAATTTGGAACCGAGTTCAACTGGGATCATTACGCGAGAAATTCGGTGCTGACCTAAAACAGTTAACCATAACTCCGGACGTTGACACATGAAATGTACTTCGTATTTTTTATTAACCGGCAAGTCTGACCATAACGGGATTGTCATTGACCGGTTGGATACAAATAAGCCGTCCATCACATCGAGATGGATGACTGGTCCGCAATTGACTAATTTTTTTAGCCGGTGCTGTAGTTGGCGGCGATGGGAGGCAATTAATGCCGGGACGACCTCAACGTGCATGATCCAATCGCATTAACTGTTGAAGTCGTCGCTGATATCGCCATGGTCGAGATCTTGGCGATTTTAACCATGACTGGACAATCGCTGGGACTAGCCGCCAAGGGGTAAAATCAGCACCCAGGCAAAGGATATTAATATTTTCTTCATATCGGGCGCGTTTGGCGCCTTGACTAGACGAGGCGGTCGCGGCTCTAACCCCGGCCACTTTATTCGCGGCGATAGCCATCCCTGTACCGGTTCGGCAGATCGCTAAGCCCAATGAGTTTTTATTTTGGACTACGCGGCGGGCCAAACGTAAGGCCAGTTTAGGATAATCGTCATTTGGTTGGCGTCGGTGGCTGCTTAAATCAACAACTCGATAACCATCGCGCAATAACCACTGATAAATTTTTTGTCCTAAATCCCAACCGCCATGATCAGCCATCAACCATATTATAGGCCCCGCCGCCTGACTTAATTTTATTTTAGGTCGAGACATTTATTGAACGATGATAGTACCCTGGAATTTTATGTTTGTCGGATTAAGATAATCATGAAATCCCCAGTTGCCAACCCGATCGAAGGTGAAAGAATATTCGCCACCGGTAATAATTAATCCCTCAAACCCGGGTAAGTCAGTGTGGATGGGATGCGGATTTGAAGCGATTTGGTGACTGACTTGATCATTGTTAATAAACCTGACCGTTGTTCCAACCGCGACAGCCATAGTCGAAGTTTGCAAACCACTAGCAGTGATGATCATCTGCGCGGTGGCGTTTGATGTATTGGTGCTGCCAGTGGTAAAAGAGCCGGTGGTGCTGGAATTAGAAATGATGGCGGTGTTAGTAGAGATCGACGCATTGGTGTTGACGACTGGCGTTTCTTTTTTTTGACACCCGGCTCCGATTATTAATAGGGCGATTAGTGTGGAGACAATTATCGCAGTCAGACGCATATAGTAAGTATAAGTTATTAATAATTCACTATTATTTTTGTAGCGAGATTTGTTTCTTGGCCTGACTGGTCATTTTCTCCGGACTCCAGGGGGGATCAAAGGTGACTTCGACACTGATATCGTTAAAACCAGTGGCGGTCTGCACCGCAGTGGTGATAATTTCTTTAAAATATGGCATTAATGGGCAACCCGGCGTAGTTAAGGTCATAATAATTATAATTTTATTTGATTGGATGGTAATGCCATAAATCAATCCTAAACTGACAATATCCAAACCTATTTCCGGATCGAGGCAAGTAGTTAGAGCTTGACGGATGACGGCTTCTGAAATATTGCTCTGACTCATATTAATGATTGACCGATAAATATTTTTCCGCTTCGATCGCGGCCATGCATCCCCACCCGGCGGCCGTGACCGCTTGCCAATAACGCTGATCAGCCACGTCACCGGCGACAAAAACACCAGGTCGTGAAGTCAAGACGTGGTCATGAACTTTAATATAACCAGTTGGCGTCAGTTCGATCTGATCAGAAAATATTTTAGTATTCGGCGCCCTACCAATGGCTAAAAAAACACCGGCCGTGGAAAAGGTTTCAATTTCCTTAGTTAATAAATTTTTCAGTTTTACTCCAGTGACTGCATTATCACCAATTATATCGGTCACCTGAACTTGCCAGCGCCATTCAATTTTCGGATTGGCCCGAGCCTGAGCAGCCATAATTTTACTAGCGTTAAGTTGTTCTAACAATACTAAGACCGTCACTTTGGTGCAAAATTTGGTTAAGAAAATAGCTTCGGCCATGGCTGAATCACCACCGCCGATGACTACCACTTCTTTACCGCGAAAAAAAAATCCGTCACAGGTAGCGCAAGCTGAGACGCCATGACCGCGTAATCGATGTTCATTCGGTAAACCTAACCATCGAGCTGAAGCGCCGGTTGCGATAATAGCCGCTTGACCGTGGTATTCTTTTTCTGGCGTGACCAGACTAAAAGGTTGGGACTGGAAATTTACGCCAGTAACTTCATGGTTGATGATAGTGGCCCCGAATCGTTTCGCCTGTAAATGCATCGCCCGCATCAGATCGGGACCCTGAACGCCAGCCGGAAAACCTGGGTAATTATCCACGGCAGTTGTTTCTGACAATTGACCACCGGGTTGCGGGCCGGCTAACACTATCGGAGCTAAATTTGCTCGTCCGGCGTATATCGCTGCCGTTAAACCGGCTGGTCCAGATCCCAAAATTACTAGTTTCAATGTCGGCATAGATGACGGCAGTATAACTTTTTTACACCTGGCTGGTCAATGAAAAAATCATCCAAATTCACCCTGTGGACAAGTATATATTTCAAAATATTGGCAAATTCTCAAAATTTGATATACTAGCTGAGCATTTATTAATAAATACGAAAGGTGACTATGGCAGACAAACCTATGAGCAAATCGGCCCTGATCAGCTTTTTAGCTGAAAAATCAGGGATGAGCAAGAAAGATATCGCGGCCTTGTGGGACTTAATTGTGACCACCGCTTATCAGCAGGCTAAGAGTGCCGGGGAAATTACGCTCCCAGGTCTCGGTAAACTGTTGAAGAAGCAACGCGCAGCCCGGGTCGGCCGAAATCCAGCGACAGGTGAAACCATTCAGATTCCCGCGAAAACTGTCGTTAAATTCCGAGTCGCGAAAGCTGCCAAAGATTCAATTCTCGGCAAGTAAACTTTAAAGTAAAAATAAAACACTCTCCACGCGGGGAGTGTTTTATTTAGTAGGCTTGCCCATTAACCGGAATCGTGACCTGCCAATCTGGATGTTCGGTGATTATTGCTTGACGCAAATCATTAGCCCGATCTAATTCGCCGTGGACTAAAAAAACGTTTTTTAAATTGACTAAGTGATTTAATAATGATCTGATTTCTTGGCCGTCAGCGTGAGCGCTTAAATCATTAATTGATTTTATCTGGGCTCGGACCGGAACCAGCTCGCCAAATATTTGCACGGCAGTCGCACCCTTTAATAACCGACGACCAGGCGTGTGATCAGCCTGATACCCGGTAAAAATAATATTCGCTTTCGGGTCGGGTAATAAATTTCGTAAATGGTGCATTACTCGACCACCGGTGGCCATACCCGAAGCGCTGATAATTACTAATGGTCCGGGGGCGGAATTTAAGGCTTTTGACTCATCGGCATTATGGGTAAATCGTAAGTTACGGAAAACTAATGGATCTTCATGCGGCCGACTAAAATCTCGATGTGATTCCTGATCATATTCTTGCTGATGATGGGTAAAGACATCGGTAATTCTCGCCGCGAGTGGACTATCGACGACGATCGGTAAGCGCGGTATTTCTAATTGGTCGGTTAATCGGTGGAGTAGATAAATCAATTCCTGGGTCCGACCGAGGGAAAAAGCCGGCAATAATATTTTTGCCTGATTGGCTACAGTTGAACGAATAATTTCAATCAACTCTTTTTCGACGGTCGCAATCGGATGGTGAATACGATTGCCATAGGTACTTTCACAGATGACGTGACTGACGGGCGTGACCGGTTGATGCGGGTCAGTCAGAAGCGGGGTATGTTCGCGGCCAAGGTCACCGGTATATAGCCAAGCCGAATCATCACCCCGCGGTCGAATCATTACCATGGCTGAGCCTAAAATATGCCCGGCTTGATGAAGCTGGAGGGCAAAATTATTTGAGATTTGTAGCCAGTCAGCGCAATTTTTCGCGATCTCAATCTCTTTAAACAAATTCATGACTGGCGCGATATCGGCTTGACCAAAAATTGGTTTTGATAGGGACATGTCCGTGACCCCGTGACGTCCGGCATAATCGGCATCTTGTTCTTGTAAATGGGCCGCGTCCAGGAGAATTAATTCGGCGATATCACGGGTGGCAGGGGTGGCATAAATCGGTCCCCGATATCCAGCTCGAACTAAGATTGGTAACATTCCAACATGGTCAAGGTGGGCATGTGAAATAATTACAGCTTTTATTTTTGATGGCTCGAATGGCCAAGCGCTGTTACGCTGTCGTGATTCCTGGCGTCGTCCCTGCCATAATCCACAATCTAGTAAGACCTGATCACCCTGGTGTTCCAGTAAGTGCTTTGAACCAGTTACTTCTCGAGCCGCACCATATGGAGTATAAGTCATGATCGTTGCGAAGTGCGACTGAAATTAGTTATTAACTGAAGATCTCTTGATCGCCAGCGGGGTAAAGTTTTCAATAATGAAGGTTCACGTTGCAGTGCGTGGGCAAAGGACTGGCCGGAGGTTAAATGAGGAAGAATAACATAATCAGCACCCTGATCATAAAGGGTTTTAACGTCATGGTCGGATTCCGCTCGCACGACTAATAATGGACGCGGGGTGTTTTTAGGCCAGTGGTGATATCTAGTTAGCCAGGCCATGACGTCATCTAAATTAGGGCTAGTGGAAATGGCTACCCGCGTCACTGACCAGTCAATTTGATCAAATAAGTCATCGTCAGTAATATCACCGAACAAGCAATTATAACCCCGAGTACGCAGGTGGCTAATAATATCGGGATCAAAATCGACGATACATATTTGTGATCGCGGTAAAACTTCGGCAATACTTTGGCCGACCCGTCCGGCACCGATTAGAATGTATTTCTTAGCAATAAATTTTTGTGAACCGCTGAACTTACTAGAAAATCTTTCGCCCGGATACAGCCAGCGATATAAATGATTCGACCAGGTTATTTGATAGGCCGATAGGGCAATTGTAATCATCGCCACCATCGTGACCGCGCTGGCCAAGACTGGCGTTACCTGTCCGAGCTGCAGACCGATGGCGATCAAGATAAAACTGAATTCAGAAATTTGCCCGAGCGATAAACCGCTTAAGATGCTGATCCGTGGATGATAACCCAAGCCGCGCAATAACCAGTGCACAATCAGGGGTTTAGCCAGGACCGCAATCAAGCAAAACAGTATAATCGGAATAATCACATCGGCCAGCTGGCTGACTTTTAAGGTTGAGCCGAGTAATACAAAGAATATTAGGATAAAGAAATCGCGTAACGCTTTAGTGCGATTGAGAATTTGATAATGTTCAGCGGTGTTGGCTAATGACAGACCGGCGATAAATCCGCCGATGGCGACCGAAAAGTTTAGTTGTTCGGCCAGTAACGCCATCACAAAAAGCCAACCCAGACAGATCAAAAACAGCAATTCGATGCTGCCCGATACGGCCCTGATTATTTTCGGTACTAGCTTCCGGCCTAACCAGACCATCAGCACCATCACGCCGAGGGCTTGCAGGACTTTAATTATGGTTGTGATGGTCAGTATTTGCGCATGTCCAAGATCAGTGATGACCAGCAGGATGATAACCGCTAAGATATCCTGGACTAATAGAATCCCAACGCTAATTTTACCGACGATACTATTGATGTTTCGGTTTTCTGATAATATTTTTACCACCACAATGGTACTGGAAAAAGACAGTGCCAAACTGATATATACGGCCGAACCGAGCGGTAACGATAAAGCGGTCGTCACCATCATGGCCACGGCGAAAGTCAGAATAACTTGGGCCAGACCGACGATGATCGAGGCCGCGCCAACCCGTCGTAAAGCAGTGTAGTTAATTTCTAAGCCAATTAGAAACAACAGAAACATAATGCCCAGATCAGCAAAGACCTGCCAGATGGCCACTTGGTCGAATTTAACCCAGCCGAATAAACTAGCTACGGCCCCAGCGCCGAGGTAAGCTAAAATAACCGGCTGGCGAAATAATCGAGCCAGCAGTGATAAAACCGCGGCCAAAATAAATATAATGGCTAGGGCGGATAAATTGCCGGTCATGCCGTATGGGTCAATAAATAAACAACCGCGATGACTATCGCCGTCATAATCACAATAAAAATAACTCGGCCCATAGTTTACTTCCCGTGACTTTTATTGTCGATTAGATTTAACATTGTTTTTTTGGCTGGGGGGGATGGATTCGAACCATCATAACCACCTCCAAAGGGTGGTGTCCTACCATTAGACGACTCCCCAAAGCGTGGCTACTATACCCGAATTTTTAATTATTTTCAAGAGCGACGATACTGAGCTTAAACCCGTAAATATTTACCGACCGCGAATAATGACGAAATACCGGATAGGGCGCAACCCAATGCTAATTCTAATCCGGCCATAATTAAAATCCGGTCCCTGACGTACTGGAATATATCGATGTTATATTCACCGAAAAAATTGGTCAACGACGGGTTAATGATGGCCAGGACCGGCAATAATATTAACATCGCCAGAATGGCCGCAAAAAAACCATACATTAAACTGCTGACAATAAATGGACCGCGGACGAATGAATCTGACGCGCCCACTAGTTTCATAATACCGATTTCCTCGCGATGGGCGTAGATATTTACCCGCAGGGTGTTAAAGACCATTAACATCGCAATGCTGGCGAAAAACAGCGTTAACCACCAAGTCGCGTGCTGGACTCGATTGACGATCACCGTTAATCGATCAATCAGGGCCTGGTTGGTTTTAAAATTATTGCCAACATCTTCGATAATTGAGGCATATTTAGCCTGTTCAAAAAAATCAGTAATAGCGTTGTAACCATCCAGGGTTTTGGCAGTGACCACTAACCCAGGTCCCAACGGGTTTTCACCCAAGACGTCAATGGCTTTGTTTATTAAGTCGCTTTGACCCTGCGCTTGTCGCAGCTGATCTAAATGTTCAGCCCGAGACACCACCACGGCCGTAGTGACCTCAGGTTTTTTCTTTACCTCCTGACTGATTTCTTCAACTTTTTGCTCTGAGGTGGTGGTCGTAAAATAAACCGATAAGTTTACCCGCTCCTTAACCGCGGTTAAAGTTTGTTGACCAACCACGTTGATGCCGACGACCAGGCTGATCATGAATAAATTCAACATCACAATTAAAACTGTCACTAGTGACAGCCAGATATTCCGCCAGAAATGCTGGACTCCGAAAGTAATCATGCGCCAGAGGGTGATCATGTGTTTAGAGTAAATATTTACCAGCCGTTTGATCGGCGATAATATGTCCGTGGTCAAGCGTGATAACCCGCTTTCGCAACATATTGACGATTTCTCGATTATGCGTTACCAGCACAACGGTTGTGCCAAATTCATTTATTTTACGCAACAAGTTGATTATATCCTGGGCGTTAATGGAATCAAGATTACCGGTCGGTTCATCCGCGACCAGTAATTTCGGTCGATGAGCCAGGGCTCGGGCAATAACGACTCGCTGTTGCTCTCCGCCGGATATCTGATCAGGGTAACGTCCTATTTTTTGCTCCAGGCCAACAATTTTGAGTACTTGCGGCACGATTGTTTCAATTCGATCATTTGTTTCGGCTGAAACTTGTAGCGCGAAGGCGACGTTTTCAAATAAAGTTTTTCTCGGCAGGAGCTTAAAATCCTGAAAAACCACTCCAATCTGTCGGCGTAATGTCGGAATCTCGTGATGTTTAACGTGGGTAATATCCCAGCCGCCAATCATAATTGTCCCCCGGTCAGGACGTTCTTCAGCGATAATTAACTTAGCTAGGGTAGTTTTTCCCGATCCAGACTGTCCGACGATTGAGACGAACTCACCCGATTCAATGTGCAATGTCACGTCCTCTAAGGCGATCGAATGGGAGGGGTATATTTTAGTAACGTGTTGTAAATCGACCATGGCTATGTAGTTAGCAGCTGCCAGTTATAATTCGTGGTGGCCCAGTTCATTAATTTCACTGCTTCTTGCCAGCGGACAGTCGTGGTCGGTGAGCCTAGTAACGTGATAATGAATTGCGCCCCTGTTTGGCGTTGTTGCAGGCGTAAGACATAAGTATATCCAGCCTCATCGATATAACCAGTCTTACCGCCGGTAATTTTTAGGGGGTCTGGAATTGTCGTCGAAGTTAATAACTTGTCGGTTGATTTTATATAGTGTGGTTGTTTAGTGTTAATAGTCGTAAATCCATAACTGGACCTGGTGGTAACATAACGAATCGGTTCATACTCATGAAAAGCCTGGGCGGCTAGTCGGCTGATGTCATCAGCGGTGGCCACATTGCCAGGATCGAGACCGGTCACGTCAACGAATTTGCTATCAGTCAAGCCCCAGGTGGCAGCCTTGGTGTTCATTTTGGCCACGAAGTCCGCTTGACTTAAGCCGGTACTTCGAACCAGCGCAGTTGCAGCGTTATTGGCTGAGCCGACTAACATCGCATAAAAAAGATCACGGGCAGTCATGGTATCGCCCAGACGGACGCGTAGATAATCATAACCAGTCCGATCAGTTGACCGATATGTGACGATGGTTTTCCGTAAATCTGGTTTTGTATCAAGGTAAACCGCGGCGGTCATTAATTTTGTCAAACTTGCGATCGAACGATGTTGTTGACTATTCTTATCACCCAAAATTGTATTAGTCGTTTGATCGTAAACCTGGTAGGCGGGAGTGACGAGCGATGGCGGAGCTGATGATGAACGGTTTTGCAGCTTTAAAGCTGGCAAGACTTCATTCGGGTTAGTAACAACCGCTACGTTTTTTACTGAAGTTGTCTGCGCCACAGCGGTAGTGCTAACACGGACCGGGGTGACTCCGCGATTTTGAACTTTTAATTTATCATAAGCCGCCCCAGATAAATCAATAATACGTCCGGCCGGTTGACCCCAGCCCGAGACTATTTTGACATTGATGGTCCGGCTAGTTTCTAAACTTCTGACTACCACCGTGCTGCCGACCGGAAAATAATTTGAGGTGCCATGCATTTTTGGATAACGGCTGGAACAGGATATTCGACAATACCAACTAGCAATCCCCTCTTGTTGTCGTCGATCCTCCCCAATCACGATCAAGCCATTTAATATCTTAGGGTTCCCGCGCACTTCTCCACGAACAACATCATAAGTTGAAGGCAGCGGCTGCCATTTATGAATGGAAAAATCATACAGCCACATCTGCCGTAGCCATGATCCGGCTGGGACCGGGATGGCAACTGCCAACGGACGGGTCTGGATCGTCGAAAAACTAGTGACACCGGTGATGTTAAAGCGATAACCAGCACTAACCAGGACCCAGGGTTTAGGAAGTCGTGGGATATGAGCCTGATAAACTTCCCAAGTAATATCGGCCGACCCATCAAAAGCCTGACGATAAACGCCCAGCTTGGCCTGATCATCGAGTTTTAGCGTCCAACTTGAATTAACCGCGTAGTGACGAGTGACAGCGGTCGCCGCCTGGGTAATATTTACGGAAGTGGCAATTGCCGCCAGCACCAAAAGTACGTATACTACCGACCACGGCCAAGGTAAAAAATTTCGCTTAAACATCAACGCGGGTATAGTTTAGTGGTCAAACGCGTCCTTCCCAAGGATGAGTCACGGGTTCGATTCCCGTTACCCGCTCCAGGTAGGTCGCTGCTAATCTGGTCGGTCTTAATTTTAATGTTAATCATGCGGCTTTATTTACTTTAACATTTTTACCATTGATTGGCAATGCGCTAGTTTCGATAAAGTAATTTATTAGTTGTTCAGCCATTAATTTAGTTGAAACCGCTGAGCGGAAGGGCCGATGACCCCGTTCCGGCAATTTCACTAATCGATATCGGCTGGTTTTTAAACGGCCGATAATTATTTTTTCACTATGCTGGTCAACGTAAGGATCACGATTATTCATGACTACTAAGACTGGGCATTTTACGGATTTTAAGGCTGGGATCGCCGACTTTATAATGAAGTGATCGGTAGCTAACAATCCAGAAATCGGCCAAGCCAAACTTGAACCAGTTTGATGATAAAGTTGGCGTTCGGCTGTTGATAAACCGAATTTAGACAAGTTCGGTTTAAAAAGACCGATAATTTTTAATAAACCACGGACCAGGACGCTAAAACGACCGTAACCGACCGGTAAATTTACGATCATTAAACCCTGAATATTGTCGGGTTGACGGACGGTATAGTCAATGGCTAAAGCGGCGCCAAACGACGCTCCGACCAAGATTACAGTTGAGCAATTTTGTTTAGCTTCGGCTACTGCCGCGTCGACGTTTCTTTGCCAGTCAGTGATATGGCTGGCGGCTAACTCGGTCAGAGATTTATTGTGGCCGGTTAAACGCAAGCCCCAGGTGCTTAGACCGCGTTGATGTAGGTAGTCAGCAAAATGACGATAATCAGCGATCGTACCGCCATAACCGTGAATAATTACTACCCCGTTTGGACCAGCCGGCCACGAAAAAGATCGGGCAACCGGCGGGATAGAATCAATTGACTCGTTAGTCATCTTAAGTTAATCTTGATCAAGTTGGATAAAAACAGTCAGGTCAATCCGGTATTTATCTGCCCTGGCCCAAGCCCGCGTAGCTCAGTTGGTAGAGCGATGCTTTCGCCCACCTGCCTTGCCGGCCACCGTAGCTCAGTTGGTAGAGCAATGCTTTCGTAAAGCAAAGGTCGTCGGTTCGAATCCGACCGGTGGCTCCAAGGACGGCGGGCAGGTAAAGCAGAGGTCGTCGGTTCGAATCCGACCGTGGGTTCCAGGCGAAGGCAGCTGATCGACATAGACCGGATATAATTCTCTCACGGCTGGCTCAACCCGGCCGTGTTGTCGTAAGTGTATCCCGGGACGTATATTTTCACCTGACGTGTTTGGAGATAATCCGTGACCGCCTGATCAACCGATGGCGCCGCTATGAAGATCTGCTCAAGATGAGCTTGTTCTTGGCCATCGACAGTTTTACGTTCTAGCACTTTAATGACATGCCAACCGTATTTGGTATGAATGACCTGACTGACTTGATCAATCGGAATGGTAAAAGCGACATCATCGAGCTCGCTGGTTAATTGACCACGGGGAATAAAACCGAGATCGCCGCCGACCGCCGCGGCTGTGTCTTGACCAAACTCACGCGCGATTTCCTCGAATGTTTTCTGACCATCAGCCAGAGCCGCGGTCACCCGGCTGACTGTTTGGCGGACTTGACCATTTAATGAATCGTCGTATGAATATTTTTCCCGCAACTTGTCCCGTAAAACAGAAATTTTAAGAACGTATTTTTTAAATTGTTCGGGGGTCCAATTATAAAGTTTCTTGATCATTTGGATAACTTCTTCGCGATTGCCACCTTGGAGTACTTGACTAGTGTAAGCCTGATCGATATCGGCGGAACTGACGGTCAGTCGGTACTTTTTACCCAGCGCGGTGGTGCCATAATCACGGACCAATTTATTGACCGTGTTGCCACGAATCTGGTTAGTTGATAATGCGCGATAAGAATTTGCGTTAGCCGTAGCCATGGTAGTGTTGTAGGTCAGCAGGGCCTGTTCTTGCTGCAGAAAATCTTGATACCACAGGGGTTGCCAGTTAACTCGAGCCGCCGGTAATGGAACGTAGCGCAGCACTGACTGGACATTATCACCCTGCCATTTAAAGATATAAACTCCAATCACTAAGGTCCCCCCGCCAATAATAATAATCGAAATTAAACCCCAACCCACCCATTGTCCTAAACGTATTAGTTTTTTAATCGTTTGCTGATTTAGGGCGTTCATAAAATAACATTAGGTTGATAATTTTTTACTAAAAAAGTAGTTCCACCACCGGCGGGGATTTGATGATGACGTTTCGGTCGGACGATTTGAAAGTTGACCAGTAATTTTTTCACTATTAATCGAGTCAATGTTGGACGGTTCAACTACGATCACTCGCTCACCGGATTTTTTTAATCCTAATTTAAGACGAGCTTCCCGTTCTTGATAGGTGGGGCTTGATAGATAATCAATTAAATCTTGGAGTTGAGCCTGTTTTTTTTGTTCCGTAGCAACCGACTGTTGCAAACTACCAACTTGCCGACTGACCTGATGACCTCTTGTTAATTCCCTGACCACCCCGACTAAAAAAACCAGACAGAGAGTACCGGCAACGGCCACAATCCACCAGCTGGGTCGGTGCCAACTCGGGTGTGGCCACCAGTTACGACCGGGGCGTTGGCGGCGGGCCATGACGGCGGGATGAATTAATGACCTGGTTAAATCTGTCCGACCCAAGTTCGTTCTTAAACTGGTCTAATAATTTAACTAATTCTTGAGCGTTAAGTGGTTGATCACCAGGACCGGTTCGCTGCTGGATATCGCTGATCAGTTGCTGAATCGTCACCGGATGCCGGACTCCGTGTAATTCCAGATTAGTGGCGTTACCAGCAGTTTGGACAATAACCGCCCCAAAGTCAAACATTGTTTGCCAGACGCCTTTAACGGTATATCTAACGTCCTGAATTTTTTGGTATGACGATTCGGCCACATGATGTTCGAATAAACCGCGTTGATTAATATCAATTAAGCGCCGGTCAGTGACTACCAGCACGGTCCGGTTCCAAATGTACCAGCCACGAATTATTAAGACGGTACTTATTATTAATAATGTTATAAACCCCAAAATTCCCAAAAAACTATGTTGAAACCACCAGCTAATCAGAAAAAAGTTTAATAATAGCAAGATCACACCCAGACCGACTGCTGGCACTAACACCACCGGGTGCCGACGGACAATCCGAACCAGTTCTTCCCCTTCTTTTAATTGTTTGCTAAGATAGATATCTAAATTCATATTGTTATGACCCGTCGCACGATACGTATCATTTGGATTATTGCCTCGATCATTATGGTCGGTGGAATGCTGGTTTTTACCATCGCTCCGGCTTTTACCTAACGTTTCAAAACAGCGAAATAAGCTGATTGCGGGATGGCGACTCGGCCAAGAGTTTTCATCCGACGTTTACCTTTTTTCTGTTTTTCCAGTAATTTTCTTTTACGGGTGACATCGCCACCGTATAATTTAGCTGTCACATCCTTACGTAACGGCGGGATTCGTTCCGCGGCGATGATCGTTCCGCCGATAGCAGCCTGAATTTTTACTTCGAACTGCTGTCGCGGCAGGACTGTTTTTAAAGATTCGACGATCTGTCGACCGACCCGGTATGACTCATCGCGGTAGACGATCGAGGCGAGTGACTCAACCGCTTCGCCGGCGACTATAATATCAAGCCGGATAACGTCAGTCGACTGGTAACCGGACAACTCGTAGTTAATAGAAGCGTAACCGGCGCTGACGCTTTTTAGTGTATCATAGAAATCGGTTAACATCGACGCTAGCGGCATCGAACCATGAACTACCGCCCGGTATTGATCAAGATATTCGATATTAGTCAGCCGCCCACGGCGTTTTTGCAGTGTCTCCAGCACTCCACCTAAGCGATCAGCCGGGGTCACAATCCTAATATTCATTATCGGTTCTTCAATCCTGATAACTTTTGATTGATCGGGTAACTCAAGTGGACTGCGGACAACCACCAGGTCGGGTGAGGGCGAATTAATATAAACATGATAAGCCACCGACGGGACGGTAATTATCACTGGCAATTGGTATTCGCGCTGCAGTCGTTCCCGGACGATATCCAAATGGAGCAAGCCTAGAAACCCACAGCGCAATCCCGAACCAAGAGCTGGTGAATGTTCCGGTTCAGTTTGGACAGCGGCGTCGTTGAGACGCAGCTTATCCATCGCTTCGCGTAAATGTTCGTATGAAGCACCTTCGGCTGGAAAAAAACCGGCAAACACCATCGGTTGTATTTCACGATAACCAGGCAAAGGGGTGATTTGGTGTCCGGGGGTGGTGATAGTGTCGCCGACTCGGGCTTGGCGGACGGTTTTTAATCCGGTCACGATATAGCCGATTTCTCCGGCTTGTAAATTATTGGTTGGTATCAGTTTTGGTGTAAACATGCCGACAGCTAAAGCGCTGGTATTCGATTTTGTCATGGTTAAAACCAGGTCCTGGCCGCTAGTAACCCGACCATCGACCAAGCGGACATAGACCACCACTCCCTGATAAGGATCGTAGATCGAATCAAATATTAAAGCGCGCAGCGGCGCCTCAAGTTTACCGGGTGGTGGCGGAATGTCGTTGATAATCCGATCGATGACGTGCTCGATTCCGGTCCCATCCTTGGCCGAGACTCGTAATATATCGGCCGCTCGGCAAGACAGTAAATGTGTCAGTTCGTTCGTGATCGTGTCCAGCTCTATATTTGGTAAATCAATTTTATTGATGATCGGAATGACGGTCAGTCCCTGCCGCTTAGCCAATTCAAGATTGGCTAATGTTTGAGCCTGGATGCCCTGACTAGCGTCGACGACAAGTAGCGCACCCTCGACCGCCGCTAATGATCGTGAGACTTCGTATGAAAAATCGACATGACCGGGCGTGTCAATTAGATTAAGTTCATAATCTTTCCATTTCATCCGGACCGGGGCTAATTTGACCGTAATCCCCCGCTCGCGTTCGATATCTAATTGATCAAGAACCTGATTACGCATTTCCCGCGCGGCCACGGTATGTGTTAATTCCAATAAACGATCGGCTAAGGTTGACTTACCATGATCGATGTGGGCGATAATGCAAAAATTCCGGATGTGGATTAAATCAGCCATAGCTAGATTGGGTTTTGATTATTATTCCGTAAACCACCCCAAAATTTACCGATCGTATTGGTAATTATCGACGCTTCATCAAGTCGGAATAAAACGGCAAATAATAAATACGCCAAGAGCCCAACCAGGCCGGCAATTAAAGCCTGCGCTAAAACTCCAACGGCGATGGTTAAATCCAAGCCAAAACTGACCAGAAAATATTTAGTGGCCTGCACGGTTAAAGCCATCAGGACTGTAATCCCGATGACGCGCATGACTGATCGGGTAATCCGATCTTCGTCGAGATTACCGACCCGCCGGTGTAAAGCTAAAAACAACCAGCTGGCGTTGATGATGCTGGAGATGGTGAATGACAGGGCAATTCCCTGGACACCCATGGAAAATCCCAAAATGATCGAGCCGATGATATCGAGGCCGATGGCCACCGTGGTGATCTTGACCGGTGTTTTAGTATCCTGCATAGCGTAAAAAGAACGGGCCAGAATCGGAATTAACGATTGGGCGAAAAATGACAGCGCGAAAAATCCGAGGGTTTGAGCGGTGGCAATAGTATCCGGCCAGCTAACGCCGGACGCGCCAAAAATAACCCGGACGAACTGGGCTCGTAACTGTAAAAATAAAACACTAATCGGAATAATTAAAAACAAAATTTGTCTAACGATACTGGAAAAGTGTTTGATAAATTCCTCTTTTTTATTTTGACTAAGTAATTCAACAAATACCGGGAACGCGACCGTGGCCAAAGAGACGCCGATAATACTAAGTGGAAAATCCTGCAAGATATTAGCCCGGCGGAAAATAGTCAAATTTGAGGGACCCAATCTGGTGGCAATCGGAACGTTCACCAGCTGATCGATTTGAGTGACCGATTGCCCAATCGTCCGAGGTAATAACAGGGCACCAATTTTGCGTACACCCGGATGACCCCAGGGTACCATCGCCCCCCACCGCCAACCGGCCCGCCAGGCCGCCATAACTTGAATTAATAAATGGCAGGCGGCCCCTACAACTGCCCCCCAAGCCACGCCGTAGATACCCATAATTGGGACTAAAACCACTAGGCCGAACACGGCGCCAAAATTGTTTAAAATCGGAGCCATCGAGACCGCTAAAAAGCGCCTAATTGATTGCAATACGCCGGCGAACACATTACTGACCGCGAATAACAACATATTCATTGACATGATTCTCATCAATGTCGCGGACTGGGCTTGGACCTCGGCACTAAACTTATCGCCGACTAGCAAATCGATGATTGGGTTAGCGCCAATCAGTAAAAGTAAACCAAGTCCAAAAAATACTATGGCTAGAATGGTTAAAATTGTGCGGCTGATGGCCCAGGCTTCTTGTCGGTCCTTTAATCGATAGGCGATAAAAACCGGCATAAAAGCCGATAAGAAGGAGCCGAGTACTAACGTGCCGTAGAGAAAATCAGGAATCGTAAAAGCGGCGTAGATCGGATCCGCGCCACTGGTCCCGAATTTATCAGCGATTAAACGCTCACGTAGCAAACCAAGTAGCTTGCTAACTACCCAAGTGGTGCTGATAATGACCGCGCCGCCAAATACAGTCGTCTGTAATTTCTGCCACAAGCGTGACCACATAAAGTTTTCTTACCATAACATTTTATTCACTCAATAGCAACTAAAAGCAGCTCCGGCTAAACCAGGAGCGGTTGACACTCTGCATTCAGCAACGGAGGAGTTCACCCTTCGACTACGCTCAGGGCGTGGCCTAGAATGAATCGTTGAAGTCTACAGCGTGCTAACATCACTGGCTTAGCCAGAGCTACTTACAAGCACTCTATTTTTGGCGCAATTTTATTTTTCTGTCAAGATCTCGTTAGTAACAACCAAGTTTTATTGATTGACACTAAATAGATCCCCCCCACACCAATATCAAAGATATTAGTGTGGGGGTAAAGATCAGTTGCGTTCCTCCCCCACTTCCACGTGTTCCTCGCGAAGCATCGCGTCCATGCTGCCTTCCAGCATGATAGTCCGGACCACTTCGCGCAATTGCTTGTCCTGTTGCATGTTGCGGGTGGTTGTAAAGGAGATCAACATGGCGTTGATGGTGTCGGCCGCGGATACTCGACCTTGGTAATATCCGATCCAGTACTGGTTAGCCAGCTCTTTGTGCATCTGGATGTTCCCATCGCGGTACTGATCGAGCTCCTTGGCATTCCAGCGGAAGACCGTGTAGACGATGGCCACCGCCAGCGTGATGAACACGCTGTAGACGATCAGCAGAGCGGTTGTGACGTTCATGGCCAGCTCCTTAGGCCACCACTAGCGCGGCCTCCGTGTCAGGGGTAATCCGAACCACCTGGTCGAAACCTTCATCCAGGGCCGGCGGCGTTTTTTTCAGCTGCCGATCCATCTGCAGAATAACTTTTCGATCCAGCGTCAGCTTCAGGCCATCGCGCTGGCGCAAATCGTGTCGGCTCAGACAGGTGTGCAACGGCACATCCATCCAGACTGCCACGACGTGAGCGCCATATTCGTGGGCCAGCGTGATCAGTCGTTGGCGGTACTGGCGGATGGTGCTGGTTGCGTCAAAAATGACATCCTTCTCAGCGTTTAGCAGCGTACGGGTTTGCCGCTTCGCCGCCTTGAACACTAGGTCGTCATCATCTTCGTGGGTCATAGCTCGAATCGTGTCCGGGCAAACGATGGCCGTTTGGCCCTGACGTTGGAGTATCCTGGTGGCATAACTCGACTTACCGGAAGCCGGCAGGCCGACCATCAGATAGAAGGTGGCCATTACTAACCTCCCTGGTTAGGGGTGAACTTTTTCAGTTGTAAGTTGCAAACTTCGCTTGAATCCCCCATCATTAAGGAACTCAAGTGAAGAGAGGTTTTAGCGTGAGCCGGGAATAACCTCTCGAACCCAGGACTGAACTACTTGCGGCTCTCCGTCACCAGCAGGACTTCATCGTCGCTCTTGAGCATCGCGGTGATGCGGAGGCTAGGATTCTCCTCCACGAAGTAGGCCAGCGATTCCGGAAGATTCCAGTCCCCATCAACGTAGCTTGACAGATGGTAGACTCCATTCCCCACAGCTTCGGCCAAGCAGACAGTAACGTCATCATACTTCCATTCGTCGTCGATCTCTTCTGGATCCGAGAGGGGGACTTGATTTTGTGAGCGTCTCCATTCATAGAAAATAACTATGATGACGCACACTCCCAGCGCGATGAAGCCGAACGTAAACCAGTTCATAGCCTATCCTTTCGGCGTTAGGGACTACAGCAACGTCATCTGTTTTACTAACTGACCCAGCAGAGCTTGCCGGTCCCCAGCTGTGTAGAAGCAGCTCATCAATGGACACATATACTTCGTGGTCCATTGACCGTATGAATCAGGCTGACTACGCGACAAACAGGTCGTGCCAGCGGGAATAGGTTTACGGCAAATCCAGCACGGATGTTCCAACTTGGTGGTGACCTTTTTCCAGGCCATATCTAACCCTCCGTGGTTGAAGTTTAAATTGGAATGTACCTCACTTGAATCCCGACCGCGACTTGTGGTGAGCCTGTCGAACCATGCGCGTCGGGACTCGAGTGAGTGGCCCAGTACCAGTCCCCTTCGATAAACTCAGGGTTCCGGTACTGGGCTCAACTATTTCTAACTCCGCGGTGAACGGCGGAGGTGCTACGGACGGCGGCGCATGAGTTCTTCGTACTCTCGGTCCCTGGCTGACTGCATCAGTTCGAGTGCGTCCTCGAATTCCTGCGCCTCGTCTTTGTCATCGTCCCAGCCGATAATTTCACGACTAGGGTCGGACATTTTAGCCTCCTGGCGCCGTGCGCCGGATTAGGTTGAACGTGAATTCTAATGTACATTCCTTACTTGAGCACTCCGTGGTGCCGTTATTCATGCGGTATGAAATACTCGAGTAAAGAGAGGTTTTTAGGGTTAACCTCTCGAACCCTTTAGTGCTAGCCGAGACGGCGACGGAAGAAATCGCGGGTGCGCTTGTCCGGGTGCTGACGCTTCGGCATGCCGGGCTTCCAGTCCCTCAGCCGCAGCCAGTTCTGCAGAGCATCGATCAACTTCTTCACGGTTCCCTCCTGTTTTAGGTGGTGAAACCCTTGTACGCCCGGGCGTGCAACCTTGCGATCTCTCGCTGCATCATGCAGGCGCACTCGGCCATGTCCATGGCCTGGTTGCGGTCGTAACCGCAATCGCGGCACACGCCATGATCGAGGTAGCCGTGCCCGTGGGGGCACTCGTCGCGGCCATCGGCGCCGAAAACGTACTCCTCCTCCGGCTTGATCGGCTCCATCAGTCCGTCCTCGACGACCTCTCGATCGTCGTAGTCATCGGGCTGATTCTCGTCGTTGACGAGCACGTACAGGTGCCCCGGGGCAGCGGCCCACTGTTCGACCAGGTCGAACTCGCGGCCGCAGGAGACGCAGACCGCCATGTCTGGCTGATCGTCGTCAATCGTCACCTCGGGTGTGTTGATCTCCCTGAGAGCGATCTGACTCCGCATCTCCCGCGGGGTCGGTTCCCAGCCCTTGGCCGGGTGCCAGTACCGGAATTCGTCCGAGAACTTGTCGGAGAACTGCTTGATCCGGCCCCCAGGAATCTGCACGAAGCAACGCGGCATATTCCATCCCTCCCTGTTTTTGGGTTGCGGTTGATACTGCTTTGATTGAAAGGGCTTTCCTCACTTGAATCCCGATCGCGTAAGCGTATCGGGACTCGAGTAAAGAGAGGATGCACATGGTTGTGCATTAAGGGTTTCCTCTCAAAACCCATGTACCTAGCTACTCGCCGTTTTTTCCCGCCAGATCTCGAGTGTCTTGGTGATGAATCCCCATCGGTTGATGCTGATGTAGATCATATCCTTACTTACCTGGACGTTCAGACGGCGCCGTATCCGCCATCCCGCTTGTTCGTTTTCACGATCTCGGTGGTGGTATTCGAGCATCACCACGCCGGAATTTTTCGTCTGTTCCAACTCGATGAGACAAATACTGTCTCCGTGTAACACAGACGAGTTCGGCGAGTAAGCCTGCATCATTCTAGCCGCGGCGTTCAAAACTAGATCATCTCTGGTCTCGATCAACCGGATGGAGATGACTAAACTGAAAAGGCCGAGGGCCAAGAAAAGCCAGAACTCCATTATTACTCCTCCTTCCGCCGGTGGCGGTGTTTGGGTACAAGGCTTGTAAAGAACTTTCCTCACTTGAATCCCTCTAGTTAGCGGGGCTCGAGTGAGATGGGGAGTGCCGTTGTCGTGGACACTCCCCGGGAGACATTCAGTTTCCGGCAGTCTCCGGCCGACCCCTAGATTGCCTAGGGATTTTGAAGGTTCATAATCGGATGAACATTCACCACCTTTCCTTTGTTTTCGCGAGCCGCCGTTCTTAGGCCGCCCGCTGACCGCGCTTCTGGCCGGACTTCTGGTTGCCCTTCTTACCGCCCTTCTTGACTCCGGCGATCTTCTTGGTGCGCCGGTAGAGGTCGGTAGCGGAGCGCTCGAACTGCTGGCTGCTCCGGGTGCGCTCGCGGCGACCGTTGTAGCCAATGGCTTTCTCCGGTCCGATGAACCGGTTCGTGCTTGGCACGTCGCCGTTGTTGAGACGCGCCATGATGCGGAGCGCCACGATGGCCGCCTGGATCCCGTTCCGCTGCTCGTAGAGCCGCTCCAGTTCGTTGCAGATGTCTGTCAGCCGGCCGTCCAGTCCCTCGACCTCGAGGTGGCGGATCGGGTGGACGAACCGACCGAGCTTCTGGTCACGCTCGACCTCGCGCCGAATGGAAACGTAGATGCGGTGCACGTCGTTCATCCTTGACTCGACCTGCTTGATCTTCTCCAGCACGTCCTGCAGGGTGGTCATGACTTCCTCCTGCCCGTCATGGGCGGCTGATTTTTATTGGTAGTGGTAATGGTAAGAACGTTTTGTGTTCTCCCGCCAAGACCTTGAAGAATTTTCAGGATTTTGGTGGGAGGCGGACAAAGATTTATTCTCTGTCCGCACTCAATTATCTTTATCGTCACGATCTAGCCAAATCGGAAGTACGACACCGATGATGGCTAAAAAGATGATATACGCGTATAAAAGGAACATGAGCGCCGCCGGGGGTGTGGGGGGGGTCCCGTCCGCTGCCGCACCCGCCCCGGTGCCCTACTTCATCAGCGCCCGCTTTTGAGCGTCTCGAAACGAATCGAAACGCCCTTTCGTCGTTGGACCCTCGTGGAGCTGAGTCCGACTGACGCCGAGCACCTGCTCGGCCTCAGCCACTTCACGCGGATCGACGTGCAGTCCTTCGCGCGCGCGAGCCAGAATCACTGACGCATGCTTTGGTCCGATGCACACGGTGGAATCCCTCCACTTTGCAGTCATCCCCTGACTGCTAGGGGCCAGGCTTAGCCTGACGTTTTGTGAAGAGCTAATATCTTTCCTCACTTGAATCCCGATCGCGTGAGCGCATCGGGACTCGAGAGAGTCCCCAACACCGAATGCTTTTCAAGTGTTGGGGAGAGAAACAATCGTCTAGATACTCCGACCTTCACTGGAGCCGTCGCGAACGTACTCGATTAGAAGCAGGCTGACCCGGATCATGAAGATCATGCCAGCCAGGCGAACGGCCCAGAGCCCTACAAAAGAAAGATGTAATGCGTTTGTGATGACGGTAGGTTGGGTAAAGCTACTAACGAGCAGCCAGCCTACCCCCGCAGCGGCGTAGCAGACAAACACCATCGCTGCTGATCTCATCGTTTCCTCCTTCTCCGCCTAAAGCGGATTGATGTGAAGAGCGAACTTCTTTCCTCTCTTGACCGTACAAACATTTATTTGCTTCTACAGTCGAGAGAGAGGGCGCGCGTTTCGAATAATTTTCGAATTTGCCATGTGCGCGCCCAAGAGTTGGGGGGAAAGGAGCGAGGTGCTACGAGTGCTGGTGGTAGGCGATGACGAACGGTGTGACCAGCATCACCAGGCCGACCACCCCGAGGACAAGCGCCTGCATCGGCGTGCCCTGGGAATGGATTGTGAAGGCCACGATCAGTATGATGAATCCGAGTGCGACTGACGTCATCTTCATTGGGACCTCCGTTGAATGTTCGGGTATACGACCTTGCTTCTCTCAGTTCGTAACCTTCTTGTTCGGTAACAGTTAGTTGATCGAGATTCGGCGAAAGCGCCGATAGCTCCAGATTCCGGTGACCATGTAACAACCGACCAAGACCCCGAGACCGAAAACTGGGTGAGGCAGGTGAATCCACTTGGCGACGAATAGTGTGACCGTCGTAGCGATGATCATGATCACGGTCGGATGTACCGTATCGGGCCAGTGGTAAATCAGATTCTTTTCGGCTAGAGCGGAACTGGTCCACAATCCGCACAGGCTGCCTACCGCAGTCAGGACCAGCAGTGTGATGAACATGTTAAGTTCTTTCTCCGCCTAAAGCGGATTTGAGTTTGGCATTTCTTTTTCGGGAACACATCGGGAGGCAAGCGTACGGCGCTTTGTCCGGCCGAAGCAAGACGACGCCGTGATGTTTATCCTGACTGGCTTCATGAGTCGAAACCCACTTGGCTAGTCTTGATAAACGGCTGGTGTGACCATGCTTGTTCAGCTAGTTCACAACCAGTGCTTGTGTACCCAGCACCTGTGCAAAGCACTTGTGCTGTGGCTCCCCTCCCTATGCGTTCCCGAAATAATGTATGTAATGATCATTCCTCGCTTGAGCACTCTGACAGGCATCCCTCCGTTTATGAAAATAATTGTGAGGGCCTGCCCCGAACCCGAATCCCGAGCTAGTCGAGGGATGAGTGGTTCGAGGGTGAGTGCTCGAGTGAAGGCCCAGTACCAGAAGCTGAGCTTCAGTACTGGGCCAGGGCGCGCCGTTTCGAATAATCTCCGAATTGGCTATGGTGGCGCGCCCTAAGTACTAATCGATAGAACCGGTTCTGCAACTAGGAGCACGCGGCCACTAGCCGCAGAGCCGGAAATATCGATCTTGGCGAGATAAAAAAGACGGGTGGGGCGTATTGAGGACTTCTGTCGACAACACACCTCACCCGTCTGGGGATGATGGTCTAAATGTTGAATGACGCTCCTCAACGCCGATTCGTCATGAATTGTAGGGTGCGCTTGAAACTTTCTCCTCAAAAAGTATTCCAGCGTAACTGGCAATAATAATCCTGTATGGTTTTTTTGTCAAGACCTATCCTGGGTATAGCAGCTATATTTGGCTAATATCAGCCAATAAGGCTGTGGATAATTCTACCAATTTATTCCGACAGTGCGGTTATAGGCTGTATCAGTTTGCCAAGAAAAAGACTTATTTGAATTTGCTTGTGGCTGTGGATAAGGGTTGTTTAAGTGGTGATTTTCGGATGTTTTAAAGGTGATTGAGACCGATCGCGGTAAAGCACCTGGCTGTTTTTGCCAGGTTAAGGCCCAATCACTTTGGTTGCTTGGTAATGAGGTGATGTAGTTAAAGGTGATGGTCTGGCTTTGACCCGGCGGCAAAAAACTCCAAGCGCCAAACACTCGCTTCCCGGATTCATTACTGATCCGGTTACCGGTGATCGGATCGACGAATGTTTGGCCCTCGGCTTGTTGTAACAACGGACTAATCACCGTTTCTTTTTTCGGCTGATAAAATAGATCGGTCGGCGGATTTACTATGCCGCTGATAGATTGCAATTCAGAATTTATCGGTACATACAACCGGATATAGGAACGATTTGTATAACCGGTTAAGGGGGTACCGATTTGTCCTTGATGCTGGCGGGTGATGGTGACTTGATGTACTAATTTTTGATCTATTTCTTCAATCGTAGCCTGATATTCTGTTTTAATAATTCGATCAGTTTTCATACCCCCTAAGTTAGATTCTACCACCGCCAAATAATCATGATCGGGATTTAATATCTGTCCGGACCAACCTAAACGCTCGATGGCCTGCTGGATTGGCGCTTGGTCGCTATAAATAATTAAATCGCCCTGATCGGCTCGCATTAAAGCGGTGGTGGTTGCTTGAATAGCCTGATTGGGTGACAATCGGGACATCTGACTTAGCAATACCGGCGTAAAATCTATTAGGAATTGTTTCGGTTTGTTGGTGGCCTTATCGTAATTAAATTCAACTTGGTTCTCAGTTAAACGTAAAAAATTATCTTTCGTCACCACCACTCCGTACTGGTCGAAAGTAATCGGTCCGGTCACGCCCAATATTTCTTCGATTAAATTCGGGGTTAAGTAAATTACCCCCGCTGGTTTAAAACCACGAGCCTGACGATAAAAATCCAACACGAATTGACTAGAGGTAGGGGCGTCGAGGAACCAGTTGGTATCTTGAAATTCCCAGTGGTCGGTCAGTGATAAAATCGGCTGAGGAGGCATAATGTTATTTGGGATTTGTTCCTTGAGGGCATATGGACCATTACCGGGTGAATCCAAAATTTTAAACGTCCCCTGTTCAAATTTTACTAACAAATAAGTCCCGATAAATCCCCCAGTTGCTCGCAGTTCATCATTATTTTGAAATAAGACTAAGTATTCTTGCGGTTCGGACGGTGCGAATAAGCCGCTGACTAAACTACTAAGATCTTGCAGTCGGGCGCCGGTATTGGCCATCACTGGTTGCCAAATTGCCAGTTCTTCGGCTCGCGCCCGGTATTGCTCCGGTAAAATGTTTAAATCAATATGACTAGCCAGTTTTAAGGCCGCCGATATTTCAGTGATGGCTTGCTGAAAATCTTGAGGTTGCCGCAGCATTGGACCGAGCACACCAATAGAACCGCGCACGATGCCGTCAGTTTGGACGGTGATAGCCGAAGGTGAAACAGTGGTGGGATCGATAATTCGGCTCAGCGCCTGGCCGGCGGTGGCTAAATGCTGACCAGTCGCTATTAGTTGTTCCGCGGCCTGATACTTAGTGCCAATTATGGGTATATATTTTACTACCCGACCCTGTTGCCAGATGGTGGCCTGTAACTCCTGGGCCGCCTGGTCAAAAATTTCTCGTGACGTATTAAAATATTTCTGGGCTTCAATAATCTGAAATTTTGTTAAGGCACTACCACCGGATTGTAAGGCCGCTAACCCATCTATTCCTCGCTGTTGAACCTGATCAGCCGCTTTAGTTAGATGGACAAAGCCAAATAGTCCAAGTAATGGCAGGCTGATTAGCCACGCAGCAGTAAAAAACTTTATCGCTTCGTGCCGAAACCATGGCCAGTCACGGTTATTATAAATAGGTTCTGATAATATTTTCGGCCGCTTTAGCCGAGCCCATCGCGATTGGCGATGAACGGTTTTAGCTTGAGCTGAACGCTCAGCCATGACTTGGCGTAAATCAAGGACGTTCGGCGTGGTTGGACGATGGCCTTCGTGATTACCGCTTAATTGATCGATCATATATATTTAATGTTTGTTGCGCCATGCGTTCCCACGAAAAATCTTTTAACCGCTCGTTGCCGGCATTAATTAAACGTTGTCTTTCTATTCTATCATGTAAGGCGCGATGAATCGAGTCGGCCATCTGCTCAACATTGGTTGGATCAAAATATTCAGCCGCCTCGGCAAACACCTCCGGCAAACAACTGGTCCGGGCGGCATAGAGCGCCGTCCCAGCCTGCATCGCTTCTAATCCGGGCAGTCCAAAGCCTTCAGACATAGATGGAAAGAAATAAGCTTGGGCCTGTTTATAAAGTGCGGCTAATTGCTGATCTGACGCAAATCCAAAAAATATAACATTACTTAGGTTCATTTTCTTTACTTCAATTTCAAGGCGCTTTGAAAAATAATCCCGCTTCCCGACTAGAACTAATTGAAAGTGGTGGCCACGTTGGGTGGCCATCTGCACGGCGGTTAACAAACGTTCAAGATTTTTATGAGGGTAGGAGTTTCCGACATGCAATATATATGGCAGCTGGACTCCGGCTTCGGCTAGGTTTTGCCATTCAACCGGCGGCGGCAACGGATCGACTGATTCATATGTCACGTGAACCCTATCAACCGGAATTTTAAATCGGCTCAATAAATCCTTTTTACTGTGTTCGGACACGGTGATAATGGCTCGAGCCTTGGTAATGGCGTGTCGAACGACCTGACGATAAGCAAAATATTTAGCCTGCCACATCAATGGCTCTAGCGTCGTTGCCCGCTCGGTTGGAAATTGATCGAGAATTAAATCGTGGATAGTGACTACAAATGGTCGCTGATAAAGAATTGGAACATTAAAATGCGGGATATGCAACAGGTCCAGCTTGGCCCGATTAAAAATTCCCGGCAACGCCAATTGCTCACCCAGAGAATACCAATGATAATCAGCTAATATTTTTTGCCAGCGCGGGTTTGGTGGTTGCCATAAATCCCACGCCTTAGCCCGCAAAAAAACCACAAACTGATGGCGCTGATCGATTTGGCTTAGATGGGTAACTAGCCGCTCAACGTAGCGACCTATACCGGTCTCCTGAGGCCCAAAAAAACGCGCATCAATTCCGATCCGCATAACTTATCCTGTTTGCAGGTAATGGCGAAAAGCGGCCAGTAACAAGCTAAAACCAAAACTTACAACCAGTGCTACTCCGCCGTAAAGCCAGGGGTTTGGTTTAAAATCAACAATCACGGGCTCGGAACCGACGATCGAAAATATTGATTTTCCGTCAGCAGTTTTGTTCAATTCACTAGTTTGTTGTTCGATAACCTGACGGACCGCCTGCGCTAACTTAGTCGCCCGCTCAGCCGATGTTTCGTTAAAACGGACGACGATATTTTGGGCCGAATACCGTTTAACAGTAAAACGAGATGATAAACTATTCATGGTTTCGATGTTCGGATCTAAGTCAGCTTGGCGATAAACCTGGCGGAGGATAGAGGGTGTACTAAACCAACTGACAACGGTTTGCGAAAATAAATCGGCCGCCTGCAGGGCATAGTATCCGTCGTATTGATAGTCAGCGGTCAGCTCCTTATTGATTCGATTAACAGCGAATGATTCCGAGGCCTGAAAGCGAACGGGTTGGTTAATGGTTAAGATCACCGTCGTGATGGTGGCGATAGTCACCAGCCCGGCAATCAGCCACCGCTGGCGCCAATAGACTCTTAAATAATCACGTAATTCCATGGTCATAGCTAATCCTTATGATAGTTGACGCTGATGATCTTGCCAAGCGTCCGCGACAAATTTAGTAAATTCTAGTTTAAAACGATCGACGCTATAATGCTCAGCCCACTGACGGATGTGATGCGGATTAAATTGTTCGGGCTGGAAACGGATAACCGCATCAGCAAGGCTTTCCCAGGTTTGGTCTTCAAATAGCACCCCCGTGACCCAGGGTTTAACTGTTTCCAGGGCACCCCCGCCGGCATAAGCGATGACCGGTCGACCGGAGGCCATGGCTTCAATGACGGTGATGCCGAAATCTTCCTCTTGGGGATTTATAAAGGCGATCGCCTGGTGATAAAATTCAGGTAAGGCGTCATCGGACACACGACCGAGAAATTCAATGTTTGGTTTAGCCAGTCGCTGCAACATCTTTTTAGCCGGACCGTCACCGTATATTTTTAGGGGTAAACCGAGTCGATTAAAAGCTTGGACGGCTAGATCAAAACGTTTATATGGCACTAATCGGCCACCGGTTAAATAATATTTTCCCGGTGTTTGGGCGACCGTGAAACGATGCAAATCAACCGGCGGATAAATTACCGTGCTGTCTCGTCGATAATACTTGGTTGTGCGCTGCTGGACCGCCCGGCTATTGGTCACAAAACGATCAACTCGGTCGGCCGCTAAACGATCCCATTGCCGTAATTTGGTCAAGGTAAACGGGATTAACCAGCGCATCCACTGCGGATAGGGTAATTCGGCCACATACTGATGAGTATCATTCCAGAGATAGCGAGTCGGGCTGTGCAGATAACAGACGTGTAAAGTGGCCGGATTAGTAATCACGCCTTTAGCGAAACCTGAAGCACTAGAAATAACTACATCATAATTACGCAAATCGAAACGTTCAATGGCGTTAGCCATCCAACTTAAATACCATTGATAGTGGCGGACTCCACCGGGCAGGCGTTGGATAAAAGATGGGCGAATGTCCGATTTTTTAAAATCCGGATGGGCTCGTTGTGGATTGTAGACCAAGGTATAGAGCGGCGCCTTGGGATAGAGCTGCTGAAAAACTCGAACGACATTTTCGGCGCCGCCATTTTGGGCCAAATGTTCATGAACTAGGGCAACTTTCATCAGACTGCTGATTTACCGGTTAAAACCACGCCCGGAGTCCGGAGCAAGATGTTCATGTCCAAGCCCAGTGACCAATGTTCAATATAATAAGTATCCAGTCGAACTTCATCTTCAAAGGTTAAATTAGACCGGCCCGAAACCTGCGCTAATCCGGTTACGCCCGGTTTAATCGCTAAAACCTTTTTATGATGCTTATCGTATTTCGCTACTTCTTCCGGTTCGTGCGGGCGGGGGCCTACTAAACTGATCTCGCCGGTGATGACATTCATCAATTGCGGGATTTCGTCTAAACTTGATTTGCGTAAAAATTTACCGATCCGGGTAATGCGCGGGTCGTTGGCAATTTTAAATAATGGTCCGTCATGGCGTTCATTTAGATTTTGTAATTGCGATTTGAGAACGTGGGCATCGCGAATCATTGATCTAAATTTCCACAGTCGGAATTTTTTCTGGCCTTGGCCAACGCGCTCTAGGCGGACGAAAATTGGACCGGCTGAATCAAGTTTAATTATTAAACCGATAATAAGTCCAGGAATTAAGAAGATGACTAAGCCAACGACAGCACCGATCAGATCAACCACTCGTTTTAAAATCCGGCCCCAGCCCTGTAGCATTGTGCGCTGCACTTCCAGGATCGGAATGCCGGCGAAATCGTCCATATGGACGTTGGCAGCTTGTGTATCAAACACATCAGCGGCGTATTTAAAAGTAACATTATACTCATTACACCGATCAATTACTGGAACAATTAGAGATTTTGGAATACTTGTATCGGCCAATAAAATTTCATCGACCTGTCGCTGACCTAAATATTGGTCAAGGTTGGTAATTGATTCAAGCGATAAATCCGGCAACTGATGGATTAATCGGTAACCTAGTGACGGCTGGCGCCTAATTGTTTCTAAGATTTCCTTGGTGCTATGGTCATGACCAATGACCACCAGTCGCCGCGCACCGAAACCGGATCGCATGGCTAGGCGCTGAACCCCGCGGACCAGGGCGTGAGTAATCCATAAAAATATAATCGCGATTAACCAGCCAGCCACGATCATAAAGCGCGACGCAAAAAATTCTCGCCGGAAAAAAATGACTACAATAATAAACAGGACCGCCGTGCATGAACCTAAAAATATCCGACCCAATTCACTACTCAGGCGACGATGTCTAACCGGGAATGAACCGGCCAAACCCAGCAACATCACCCACCCCACCGCCACGATCAACAACGCGGTCAGGTACGGTGACCAAGGCAATTCGTTAACCACCGGCAAAATGGTGGTTAATTTATTAAAACGGATCTGATAGGTGACAATCCCGGCCATTAATACCGCTAAGAAGTCGAGCGGTACTAATAAAGCCGCAAAAATTAGTTCGGATCTTTTCATGGTTAGATGTCTCGTCGGATTATCGATAAGCCGAATTTTGTCCTTCGGCTCGGTCTTCGGCCTCGCTCAGGACAAGTCCCCGTTGTATAAGGGCCTACCCCGAGCGAGCGAAGTGAGTCGAGGGGATGATCATCTCTCTCGATCCCGACTTACATCGGGACTCTAGCGATCTACCCGCCCCGACGCGCTTGCGCGGTCGGGACCTATGCGATCTTGCACCAGAGAGGGTTTGCCCGCGTTTACCGTCACCGGTATCCGCCGTGCGCTCTTACCGCACGATTTCACCCTTACCAAAACCTGGATAAGTACCGATTTTGGCGGTATGTTTCTGTTGCACTTTTCACCGAGCTAAGCTCGATCCCTGGGCTTGGTCCCGCCTGATGGCGGGATTGCTCCCGGTCGCCGTTAGCGACTCTCTATATCCCGCCACTGGCGGGATGGTGTTCGGACTTTCCTCCCCGCACCACTCGCTTCGTTTCACTCCGCTCAGGTGCGGGGCAAGCCCTCTAACTTATTGAGGGTCTGCCCTGTACTCGAACGCATTAAAGCAAAGTGAGTAGTACGGGGCGATCATCTGATAGCCCGACGAGACGCCGTAGAATATACGATAAAAATACTACGATGTCAAGGTCGGTATTTTACTAAGTCACGATACTATAGCTGCTGATCGAGGGCCTGATTCACTAGTTGATCGGCCTGAGTATTCAGTGTCCGGGGAATGGCCCGGAATTTTACTTGGCCGATATGATTAATTAACGAATGGATTTTTATAAACCACTGACCCAATTCTCGATTTTTTATTTTATATCGGCCCTGCAATTGGTTAACAACAAGTTCGCTGTCGCAATAAACTTCAACTTGATGAGCCTTGATTGATTTAGCGTATAATAAAGCGGTGTAGACGGCTTGGTATTCAGCTTGGTTATTAGTAGCCAGGCCGATCGTTTTACTAATACGATGAATTGTCCGCTGGCCATCGTTAATAATCGCGCCAATCGCCGCCAGACCTGGATTTCCCCGGGCCCCGCCATCAGTATAAATAATTAATGGCCGACTAGTCATGTCTTAACTCGCCAATCGATAATTTTAAATTGTGGCTCAGACCGCCCGTTCCAGAAATTCCAGGACAGTTCAAGCGCTAAATCCAAACGACCCTTAACTCGCAGTTCATCACTTCGCACCCCGAAGCGAAAGCCAATTAGATTGACGCTGGTTTGATTATGGCTGACGGTTAGGCGCAGATGTTTTTTATCAACTCCCACCAATTGCCACGATTCAATTACCGCCGCGGACAGTATAAATTTTGGCCGTTCATTACCCATTCCAAAGGGTCGACATTGATCAATTAAATTAAGGACCTCGCTAGTTACTTCACTTAATATTAATTCGGCTTCTAGGTAGATTGGCTTAGTCAATCGTTTTTCCCCGACAATCTTTTGATAGTGGGAAATCCACCACTGCTGGAACTCCACCCGACGGTCAGTCTTAACAAGGGTAAAACCGCCAGCGGCTGAATGCCCGCCATAGCGGCTAAAATACTGCTGGCCGGTTTCAAACGCGGTCATGATATCAAGTCCCGGGATGGACCGGCCAGAGCCGACAATTTCTAGGCCGTTTTCGGTCATCACAATCACCGGTCGCCAGACGCGCTCGACTATTCGTCCGGCAATTAAACCAATTATCCCCGGCGACCAGTGTGGAGCAAAGGCAGCGTAGGCCGCCTGTGGACCCTGCTGGTTAATCTGCTCCATCGCCTCGGCCACCGCCATTTCTGTTAGGCGCTGACGGTCCTGATTTATATTTTCCAACCGCTTAGCTAAGCCGAGGGCTTCAATCTCATCAGCAGTTAATAATAAATTTAACGCCAAAGCGGCATGGTGAAGACGACCGGCCGCGTTAATCCTCGGAGCAATCTGATAACCAACGGTTGTTTCGTCGATTTTCTGTTGCGCTGTCCCGATTAGACCCAGCAGCGCCCGTAAACCGACCCGGCGTGTTTTTTTTAGCACCTGTAAGCCGAAGTGGACTAGAATTCGATTTTCGCCAGTTAAAGGCATGACATCGGCAATGGTTGAAATGGCAACTAAATCAAGCAGCCATTTTTCCCAACCGCTGGGTAAGGTGCGGTCAACCTGACGACCATACTTGGTAGCCCGCAGTAATGCCCGACTGACAGTAAAAGCAATGCCGCCGGAAGATTGATGTTTTTCCGGGTAGGTTTCCTGGTTAAAGGCTGGGTTGATGATCGCCAGCGCCGGCGGTAATTTTGGAGGTTGATGGTGATGGTCAAGAATAATGACCTCGAGTCCCCGGCTCACGGCGTGAGTAACTTCGGAGACGTTAGTGGTTCCGCAGTCAACCGTCATCAGCAACTTGGTCCCGGCTTCGATTAACTGATCGATAACTTTAGTACGTAGACCGTACCCTTCAGCTAATCGTTCCGGTAAATACCAATTTACATTAGCGCCCAAGGCGGTTAACGTTTCGACCATGATGGCCGTACTAGTTACTCCGTCAGCATCATAATCCCCGTAGACCGTAATTTTTTCATGTTTTTTAACGGCTAAAATAAGGCGATCAACCGCTAGGTGCATCTGCCGGTAAAGAAAGGGGTCGGCCAGTTGATCATATTGCGGTTTTAAAAACAAGGCCGCCGCCGCCGGTGAGCGGACGCCCCGCTGCCATAAAAGTCCGGCGATTAACGGCGGGATATCGGGTACAGATTTTGACCACTCCGGGGGTGGTGGTTCAAGTAAAATCCAAGCTGTTTGCGTCATTGCCAGCCTTGATAGAAAGATTGCAGCTCCCGATTGTGCGGGGTAGAAGCCGCGGCAAATGGATATTGTTCTTCGAGAATCGGACGCGGTTGTCGGTAAAATAAACCGATTGGTAATAAGTCGGGTTGATTAATTAATCGCCAGGCAACTTGACGATCGGTTAAATCTTGATCTTTCGATGCGATCTTTTTCACTCGTTCATAAAACCACTGAAAGGTGTTTAAATGGTTAAAGGTGACGCATGGTTGAAAAATATCCAGATAAGAAAAACCGCGATGGTTTAGGGCATCAATCATTAATGATTCCAGCTGATCAATTTCGCCGGAAAATCCTCGACCGATCCAGCTAGCGTTAGCGGCTAGCGCCAAGGCCAATGGTGACAGCGGGATATCAACCACCCCGCCGGGGGTAGTGTCGGTGGTCATCCCCGGCTGCGATGTTGGTGAGGCCTGGCCTTTAGTTAAGGAAAAAACCTGATTGTCATGAACTAGGTAAGTAATATTCGGATTTATTCTAGCGGTCTGAATAAAATGAGCTAAGCCCTCGCCGTAGCCATCACCATCGCCACCGACCACTACCACGTGTAAACGAGGGTTGGCGGCGGCAATCCCGGTTGCTAGGGGTAGCGCTCGCCCGTGTAAACCATGAATGGTATAGGCCCTTAGATCATTTGCCCCGTTTCCGGCACAACCAATACCGAAGACAATCACCACTTGATGAGGCTGCCAGCCGACTCTAGCTAAAGCTTTTTTTAAAGTGGTCCAAATGGCAAAATTGCCGCAACCAGGACACCAAGTCGGTCGCTGCTGATTGGCGAATAAATCCACGGGTTCAACTTGTTTAGTGGTCATAGTCTCAACTACTTAGATCGGTTAATTTTTTAGCCAGGCTGACCGGATCAAACGGCCGACCGTCATAGCGGCGGATAAAATGATCTGCTTGAAAACCAGTATATTGCTTTATCACACCGGCCAGTAAACCATCTTGATTGGCTTCGATTACCACACTGGTTTGGCTAGTGCTCATAATCTCTGAAATAAACTTTTGCGGAAAGGGATGTAAATAAACTATTTGGATCAAGCGGATTGACCGGCCGGGTGGGGAGATTAATTTTAGGGCTTGACGGATCGGACCAACGCTTGAACCCCAGGTGATGACCGTTAAATCCGCCTTGGCTGGTCCGGTCACTAGCGGGGCTGGTAATTGGGCGGCGGCGTGTTCGAATTTTTTTTGGCGGCGATCCATCTGGCTTTGACGAATGATAGCGTCTTCTGATGTAAGCCCTAATTCATCATGTTCATCGGAATTAGCTAAAAACATTCCTCCCGGCGTTCCCGGTAAAGACCGCGGTGAAACACCAGAAGCAGTATTTAACTGATAACGACGAAATGATTGATCGGTTTTTAAGGCGATTGGGTCGACGATATCTCCGCGGTTTATAGCCACAGTCGGACCAGCAAATACGGGCACACTGGCGTGACCTTCAGCCAGATATTTATCGGTCATCACAATCACCGGCAGTTGCCACTGATCAGCCAAATTAAAAGCCGTTTGAATATATTCAAAACACTGCTGATGGTCACCCGGAGCGATCACAATTTTATGAGCCTGGCCCTGACCGGCGTGAATGACCTGACGAAGATCGCCCTGCTCGGTCCAGGTCGGCAAACCGGTTGAGGGTCCACCCCGCTGGGCTTCGATTATCACCAATCCAGTCTCAATCATAGCGGCTAAACCGACCGCTTCCGTCATCAAGGCGAATCCCCCGCCGGAAGTGGCGCACATCGCTCGTGCGCCAGTATAAGCAGCACCGATAGTTTCATTTATCACCGCCAGTTCATCTTCCGGCTGGCGGACCACCACCTGATGAGCCGGACCATGTTCAGCCATAAAACTAAGGATTGAGGTGGCCGGTGTCATCGGATAACCGGCAAAAAAAGTGCAACCGGCCTGTAACGCTCCCAGGCCAAGCGCGTCGTTTCCACTCAATAACATTTGCTTGGCTGGTTCGTTTTGCGGTTGAAGTTGCCATTTACAATTGGCAATTTGTGAGGGGGTGATGGCCTGATAACCCGATTGCAGCACTTTTAAATTTGTGTCGATCACGTTAGTGCCTTTGTCTTTAAATATTTCGCGGACGACCGCTTGGACATACGTTAAAGGTAACCCGAGTAATGCGAACGACGCACCGAGAACGACGGTGTTACGATACAGTCGCGGTCCACCAGCCGCCGTTTCTAATTCAGCTGCCGGCAGACCAATCCAATGCAAATCAGTGCGGGCTAAGGCCGATGGAGCAAAACCGACAAAACTCCGATCATCGCGGTCATAAATAATAATCCCCCCGGTGGTTAGCTCGGCCAGATGAAAATCTATCGTTTGACGATTTAAAGCCACTAGGATATTTATTTCTCGCTGGTGGGCAGTGACTCGGTCAGGCGATGCAAAAACCTGATAAGTATTATGACCACCGCGAATTAACGATGGATATTCGGAATAATCAAAAACCTGCCAGCCGGCGCGAACGCAGGCTTTCGCGAATATTGTGCCACTGGCCATGATTCCAAAACCAGCTTCACCGCCGATTTTCCAACTAACTTGATTTATTATTTTGGGGTCAGCCATGTTAGTACTTGGTCAACCATGGCTTGCGCCTCATTAGCCGGAATATATATACTTCGTTTTGATTTTACTATCGGGACACCGTTAATTATGGCCCGGCGGATCCAAGCGTTTTGGCCGATGGCACCGGTAAAAATTACGGCGTCCAAGCGGGATAATTGTCCGGCGTAACCGGCCAACCAGAAATGCATTTGGGTCAGCCAAATCTCTAATCCAGCTCGGGCCCGCTGGCGTTCTACGGCCGTAAACTTCTGGCTCGGCCAGCCGGTCAGCGGTTGACCGGCCGCGGCTAAAACTTGGCGCATATCGCGCCAGCCGGTTAATCCATACAAACCCGACCGGTGTTCGAGCAGGTCTTCTATCTCGGTGAGTGACAAACCGCCATGCTTAGCTAAATATAGTGGAATGGCCGGATCAATTGAACCGCTCCGGGTCATCATCGGCGGACCGGCTAATGGGGTCAACCCCATCGAGGTATCAACCGGACGGCCCTGACGCCAAGCAGTCAAGCTCATCCCCGCGCCGAGATGGATAGTAATTAAATTCAGTTTATTTAAGGGTCGACCGATCACGCGACTGGCTTGTCGGGCCGCCCAGGCATGAGAGATTCCGTGAAAACCGTATTTTCTTATTTGCCAGCGCTTGATAATCGGCCGGGGTAACGGATAAGTCGTCACCGCTAACGGTAATTTAGAAAAAGCGCTGGTGTCAAAAACGGCCCATTGTTTTGCCCGCGGCCAAAATCGACGGGTAATTTTTAGACCCATTAGATTAGCCGGTAAATGAAGCGGCGCCAGGGAGATGATTTGATTTAATTTCTTAACCATTGTGGTCATCACCGGAGCCGGGTGATGATACCATGGCCCGCCATGAACCAGGCGGTGTATTATTATGGTTGGTTTAAAATTATTAATACAGCAGACGTCAGCGACAATTCTGAGAGCGATTGATATTGAGCGCACGGGTTGGCTGGCTTTTTCGCTAACTCCTGACCAGCGCCAATTAACGCTAGCGTTCGGACCGAGGGGCTCGATTTCTCCTCGAGCAATCTGACGTCGGCCGATAAAAGTCGCGAATTTCAATGACGACGATCCGGCGTTAATAACCAGGATCGGTTGAATCATGATTTAGCGATTATTATTTTTCCCCGCTGACCGCTAGTCACGCCCAAAGCGTTGCTTTCGTCGGTATCGAGGTGCAGTCGCGGTGCATAATTCTTATCTATCCGAACCGTAATGCGATCCAATCGTCCGGCCCGTGAGCCAGCCACCTGCAATGATACTAGTTGACCCTGATGCACTTTCCACCGTCGGGCGGTGACTGGATCAAGATGGAGATGACGTGCTTGTAAGCCGGCCCAGGCTCGAATAATCGATCCGTGTGGCCCAACAATTTTTAACTTCGCACCATGATAATTTCGACCGAATAGACTAATCTTTGATAATCCCAGCAGGTGCGCTTCAGTGGCGGTTAATTCAACTAGCGTTTGCTGACGAAATGGTCCGACAATACCGATATGTTTCAACGCCCCAGCCGGTCCAATTAAAGCAACCCGTTGTTGAGCAATATATTGTCCGGGCTGCGAAATATAACGTTTTGGTTTTATTGTGGCTGGACCGAACAGTCGCCGCCAGTCTGCGGCGGATATGTGCAAGTGTCGGGCTGAAACTTCTATTTGAACGTGAATCATATATTGGCGAAAAGATCGTGACCGGTCATAGTCGTGGGGACCGGTAGACCGACCAGATTTAATATCGTCGGCGCGACATCGGCCAGCACGCCGACTGGCGTAAGTGAAGATAAATCATGCAACGGAGCTTTAAAATGGCGCAGCACATTCGGCGATAAGTCATTTCCGACCACGATCAGCGGCACCGGACTGGCAGAATGCTCCTTGTTGACCGCGCCAGTCTGGCCGTCAATCTTCATCTCGGCATTGCCATGGTCGCCGGTGATAAGGATTAAGCCGTTAATTGATAAGGCGGCGTCGATTAATTCTCCCAGGCAATGATCAACTGTTTCAATCCCCTGTATGGTAGCGGGAATGTTGCCAGTGTGTCCAATCATGTCCGGATTAGCAAAGTTCATCACCACCAATGCAAACTTACCGGTGTTCAGTTGTTCGAGGACCCGGGCCGTTATTTGGCGGGCGCTCATATCCGGTTTTTGATCATATGACGGGACAGACGGAGACGGCACTAATATCCGTTCTTCGCCCGGAAAGGGCGCCTCGATTCCACCATTGAAGAAAAAGGTGACATGGGCATATTTTTCCGTTTCGGCGGCATGCAGTTGGTTACACTTAGCGTCGCTAAAGACTTTAGCTAACGGTTCGGTCACAATTTCCGGAGGGAAAGCGATGTTGACCGGTAAATTTTTTTCATATTCGGTCATGGTCACAAAAATCAAATCTTTTAGATATTCCGGACGGGGAAATTTTGCGAAGCCGGGTAACACGAAAGCGGTGGTTAGCTGCCGGGCGCGATCCGGCCGGAAATTAAAAAATATTACCGCGTCGTGATTGATGACGGTCGCCACGGGATTCCCACCAGTAGTGATGACCGTAGGCACCATTTGTTCGTCATAGACACTGCGGGTATATGATTCTTTTATCGCCGCCAGTGGGTCATCAGCTGCTGGTCCCTGGCCAGCGGTCATGGCTTGATAAGCTAAAGCCGTACGGTCCCAGTGATTATCCCGGTCCATGGCGTAAAAACGCCCGGCGATCGTGGCAATCTTGCCGCGGCCGATAGTTTTGCATTTTTTCATTATTTTACTGACAAATTCCAGTCCGCTGTTATAGGGACTATCGCGTCCGTCCAGAATGACATGGATAAAAACATCTTTTATTTTTTTTTGTTGGCAGAGTTCCAGTAGGGCAAAGGCATGTTCATCAAAACTATGGACCCCGGCGGTGCTGAACATACCGACCAGGTGCAAACGACTATTATTCTTAAGCACATAATCAGTCGCTTGGGTAAAGGCCAGGTTGGTAAAAAAGGTGCCGTCAATAATCGTCCGAGTAATGCGGGGCAGATTTTGGTAAATCACTCGACCGGAGCCCAGACAAAGGTGCCCGACCTCAGAATTGCCCATTTCACCCCAGGGCAACCCCACCGCGTCCCCCGCGGCTTGCAGTGTCATAGTCGGATACTGCTCGATTAAGCGGTCCAGAACCGGTGTTTTAGCCAGGGCAAAAGCATTACCCCGCGATGGTGGGGCGACGCCATAGCCATCAATAATGATTAAAATTACCGGTTGTCTTTTTAAGGTAATCATTTTATCAACAGCGATTTACCGGTCATTAGTTCTGGAACAGGACGATTTAATAAAGACAAAATTGTTGGCGCGATATCACCTAACACGCCATCTGATCGTAATTTGGCCTGGCTTAGGTCATTAGCGATTAGATAAAATGGTACCGGATTAGTCGAATGTTCAGTGTCAATCTCGCCGGTTTTTAAATTTACCAATTCTTCCAAATTTCCATGATCAGCCGTGACCAGTAATGCCCCGTGGGCGGTTTGGACGACCCGATCAATTTGACCCAAACATTGATCGGTAATTTCAATGGCTTTAATGGCCGCCGCTAAATTTCCCGTATGGGCAACCATATCGGTATTAGCGAAATTAACCGTAATAAATCGATCTCCGTCCTGAATCGCTCGGATCACTTCGGCGGTTAATTTGTCGTTACTCATGCCCGGAATGCGGTCGTAAAATTTCTCGGCCGGTGACGGGATCATGATTCGATTTTCGCCAGCGACCGGATCAGCGTAGCCGCCATTAAAAAAATAAGTGACATGAGCGTATTTTTCACTTTCGGCGATATATAATTGTTTTAAACCTTGCAGAGCCATCGGCAACGTTTGGCGTAGGGTGGTAGCCGGATAGGCGGTTATTAAATTCGGCAAGTCCGGTCCAAAATCAGTCATGGCCACGAACATGACGTTGTGATAAATCCGGCGCCGTTGAAATGATTTGGTTTGCTTATTCATGATCTCAAAATTCGGCTGAGCGAACGTTTTTGTTATCTGCCTAGCTCGATCAGATCGCAAATTAAAAAATATTATCGCGTCACCTTCGTCCAGGCCGTGATAGGGATCAATTACCGTCGGGGTAATGAATTCATCGCTTTCACCGCGATTATAAGCTTGGCTGAGGGCGGCCATTGGGTCGTTGACAGTGTGACGACCATGGCCTTCAGTAATCGCCCGGTAAGCCTGCTCCGTTCGGGACCAATTTTTATTTCGGTCCATCGCATAAAAGCGTCCCATCAGCGTGGCGATCTGGGCGTCACCGAGATGCGGCAACAATTTAGTGATAATTTCCCGGGCGTAATAACGCGGTGAATCGCGGCCATCGGTAAACAGGTGCAAGCGGACTTTTTGCAGACGTTGATTTTGAGCCAGCATCAGTAAGGCGATGAGATGATCTGGATCAGCGTGGGCGCTTTGATTGTTACCGATCATGCCCATTAAATGCAGGCTGCCGTGATTTTGCTGGGCATGACGAATCGCCATTAAAAAAGCTGGATTACGAAAAAATGTGCCGTTATTAATGTGCTCGGACACCCGGACGCTGTCTTGCGGCACGATCCGACCGGCGCCGATGTTCATATGGCCGGCTTCGGAATTACCGTCTTGGTCCGGTGGTAAACCAACCGCTACCCCACTAGCCTGCAGAGTGGTATGAGGATAACGTGACGTCCAGGCGTTAATGACCGGTGTCTTGGCTAAGGTAATAGCGTTTCCTCGACTGGGTGGAGCGACGCCCCAACCATCTAAAATAGCTAACACGACCGGCCCGTTCACGGTCATGCTATCAGCTCCTGCTCGATCGCTAGTAAGCGGTTATATTTCGCCAGCCGTTCGCCGCGGCAGGGCGCCCCGGCTTTTAGATATGGCGCTTTGACCGCCACCGCTAAATCGGCAATAAAGTCATCATTAGTTTCACCGGATCGGTGCGATACAATAACCGTGAATTTTGCCGCCTGAGCGCGAATAATAGTATTGATTGTTTCCGTCACGGTGCCAACCTGATTCGGCTTAATTAAGATGGCGTTAGCGGCTGTCGCTTCAATCCCACGGGTCAGCCGATCGACCTGGGTGACGAATAAATCGTCGCCGACAATCATTATTTTTGTCCCTAGTTTAGCCATCAATTCCTGCCAACCCTCCCAGTCGTCTTCAGCTAGTGGATCTTCCAGCGAGATGATCGGATATTTTTTGAGCCAGTCGGTGTACAGACCGACTAAACCATTAACGGCTAAACCGCCTTTGGTTTCACCTAGGGCGTAACGTTTAGCCCCCGGATTATACAAATGCGTCGCGGCCACATCTAAACCCAGGGCCATATCCTTCGGAGCATCTAATTCCGCCCCGCCAATGGCTTTAGTCAGAAAATCAAGGGCGACGGTTGGATCAGTAATAGCCGGTGCGTAACCGCCTTCATCACCGACCGTCGTCCGCAGGTGTTTAGCCTTTAAAAGTTCCGCTAATTCATGGAAGACCATGGTCCCCCGTTCAAGGCGGTCGGCAAATGTTAGACCGTTGGGAATAATCATAAATTCCTGAACCGGCAGGTCAGTATCGGCATGTAAACCTCCGTTGATGACATTCATCATCGGCCGCGGTAGCGTTTTACTGGTGGCGGGTGGTAATTCAAAAGTTTCAGCTAAGGACCGATAGAGCGGCAAGCGGTTCATCGCCGCCCGGGCCCGGGCGATGGCTAGCGACACGCTTAAAATAGCATTGGCGCCTAATTTTGATTTATTGACGGTTCCGTCTAGGTTGATCAGTAATTCATCAATCGCCTGCTGCTGTCGGACGTCCTGATTGATGACCGCTTTGGCAATCGGACCGGTCACATTAGCGATCGCCTGGGTGACGCCGAGGCCCTGGTACACTTTCGGGTTCTGGTCACGCAACTCGACCGCTTCGTGGCTACCGGTCGAAGCGCCGCTGGGAACCGCCGCTCGTCCACTGACTCCAATGTCCAATTCGACCGTGGTTTCTAAAGTCGGGTGACCGCGTGAGTCTAGAATTTGCCGACTGAAAATATGGGAAATACGCATAGTTTTTAATGTTTAGTTACGGCCACTAGACCGGGGAGTTTGCGACCTTCTAAGAATTCTAGCATCGCCCCACCACCGGTGGAGATAAAAGAAAATTTGGCAGTTAATTTTTGCCTGGCAATAGCATCAATCGTCTCGCCACCGCCGGCAATTGACCAGCTTCGGCTAGCGGCGATAGCTCGGGCAATAGCCAGCGTCCCCCGGGCATACTTCGACAGTTCATAATAACCCATCGGTCCATTCCAAACGATGGTTTTTGCCGCCTTGATAATGGTTTGATACAGTAATATTGTATCCGGTCCAATATCTAAAATAATTTCTCGCGATCCGATTTTCCCCACCGGTTTAATCTGGGTGGAAATATTATTACTAATCTGTTTCGCCACAATTACGTCGCAAGGGATTTTTAAATGTTTATTTCTGACGGTGATACCGCGGACTGATTTTCGCATCGCTGGTTCATCGACTGATCGCCCAATCGCCAAGCCTTCGGCGGCTAGGACCGTATTAGCCAAAGCCCCACCCAGCAAGACATGATCAGTCCGCTGTAGTAAATTTTTTACTAAACCCAACTTGGTGGAGATTTTAGCTCCGCCTATAATAGCCACGAATGGCCGGGGCGGTCGGTTCATAATCCGCGATAATTCTTTGACCTCATGCTGTAAAAGCAATCCGGCATAACTTGGTAAATACCTAGTGATAGCCGCCACACTGGCATGGGCGCGATGGCAGGTAGCGAAAGCATCATTTACGTAAAAATCAGCGAAACTGGCTAGTCGTTTAGCTAAGCGACGGTCATTTTTTTCTTCGCCCGGTTGATAGCGGATATTTTCCAGTAACACGACCGAACCAGCCGGCAAGTCGAATATTTTTTTCTGCGTCAGTCGAGAGAAAATTGGAGTCGACACGAATTCGACCGGGTGGTTTAACAATCGACGCAGCACCGCGACCACTGGTTTAACCGTCCATTTGTCCGTCCGGCTGGTCGGCCGACCGCGATGAGTGACGATGATAACGCTGGCGCCATGCCTAAGCAGCCATTGTAAAGTGGGTCGGGTGGCTTTAATGCGCTGGATGTCACGAAGTTGGCCAGCAGTGGTAGTTTCGATGTTGTAATCGACCCGAATTAAGACCCGTCGACCATTGACTTTAGCTTTCCGGACATCACGAAGTTGCATACTGGCTTATTATACCACAACAAAAACTCGGATGGAACGCAACTAACTTTTTTTCGGTAAATAGACCCGACCGCCGCGCCACCAGGTCTTAATCGCCGAACTAAAGCTCAAAATCGATAAATAATGGTCCAACTCAACAATCCGTCGCACCATCCAACCAGACCGACCTGACAATCGCCAACCGCCGATAATGCTGATCGCCCAGCGTCCACCAACCGGAAAAGTATAAACTAAATGTTTTGGTTGGTAGGGTTTTAACTGACGCTGACGGATAGTCCGATGAATATTACCCGCCGCGATAATCCCCTGGGCTGTCGCTAAGTAGGCTGTTTGCGGAATTTGCCGACCACTGACCGGATCAAGAAAATATATTCCGTCGCCGATGACAGTGATTTCTTGATGTTCAGGCAGCCGTAAATATTGGTCGACGCACAATTGTCCATGCCCGGCCGTGGATAAGCCTAATTGTTGCAGCAGGGTGTTAGCCTGAATCCCGCCGGTCCATATTAATAAATCGTAATCTAATCTAGGTTGATCGGCTAAAATCACCTGCTGAGCATCGACCCGAACGATCGCCTGACCAGTGATTATTTTCACCCCGAGTCGTCGTAACCGTTGAGCGGTGGTGGTTTGGGTCCAGTGATCATGACTGGGCAAGATGGTCGGCGATGATTCGACCAGCCAGACCGTGACGGTTTCATTTTTTATCTTCCCCGTGGTGATGATCCGATTTAATACCGCCTGAATCTGGCTGGCTATTTCTACGCCCGCTAGGCCAGCGCCACCGACTACAATACGGATGGGATGAAGCTGGTGTTCAGCCGCCGCGATTAATTCATTTAAACGGCGATGAATCCGTAAGGCCTCGGGGATGTTCCGTAGCGTCCGGCTATTTTGGGCTAACCCCGCGATATTCGAAAACTGGGGCTGACTCCCGACGGCAATAATAATATAATCATAATCCAATGTTTCATGATCATGAAAATGAATCCGTCGGTGAGCTAAATCCAGGCCGGTGACGGTCGCTTGCAGCACGTTTAAATTGGCCCGGGGGAAAATATAAGACCAGGATTTTAACTTTACTTGAGTCCCGTCTGCCAGTGCGCCATATTCGGCCGGACTAAGTTCAATCGGTGCGGTCGCCACTTCGTACAAGCAGGCGTGATTTAGGTGGTAGGGTGAGCGATCGACGACGGTCAAAGAAAAACATGGATCCTGGCGATGTATTTTTTCTAATTCTAAAGCAGCCGGCAATCCACTTAATCCGGCGCCGATAATGACGACTCGCGGCAGCTTGTTTTTAGCCTGACTCATGTGTATATTATACCATGTCGATTGGGTCGTGACATTTAAATCGATTTTTGCTAGGCTCACTAACGTTATGTCTGGTCGCCCAATCATACTAACCGGCCTATTAATCATTTCTTTTTGGGCTTTCGGGCCAGGTCCAGTTACAGCGGCCGTTGAAACTAGCGGTAATGTCTCGATCAATCCTCCGTCAGCCCCAGTGGTTTTACCACCGGCATCGCTAACGATCGTAAAAAAAGCCGATGCGACTATTGTCCCGGCTGGTAAATCAGTGGTCGTCACTCTGACCATCACTAATACCGGTGCCAACACCGCCATAAACGTCACGGCGGTTGATAATTTACCGGTGGGCTGGCATTATGCCGATCCGGAGACGTCCGCGGTATTAAAAACATTAGGCGATTTGACCGCCGGTAACCGGATTAAAAAAACATATTCCATTGCCATTGACGACGAACTAGAACCCGGACGGTACGTCAATAAAACGGTTGTTAGCGCGGCCAATGCTGACGCGGTTGAGGGTCTACTGGCCCTGGATATTACCCAGCCGCAAGTGCTCGGCACGGCAGACACCCAACTGGCGGCCACGGGCTCGACTGCATCCTTGCCGGTGATCTTTTTATTCGGCAGCGCCATCGCCCTGATTGGCCTGATTCGATTACGTCCGATTCGTTAACTCCAAAAAACTGCGACACCAATTGACGATGTTTTAACATTATGGTAATTTCGGTCGCGAACAGGATCTAATGTTTTTTCCCGTTCCACCGTTCCTCACAATCCGGAGGCCGCGATGTCTAAACGGACGAGATGTCCGCGGACTAAACCCACCCCTCAACCCAAACGCACTAACTGGCTCAAGCACTGGCCACTGATGACCGGGATTTGTCTGACGGTCAGTGCGATCGTTGTGGTCAGCTGGTACTTCAACAGTCAAGCCGCCCGCAGCAGGCTGATCACACCGATGGTGGATATCCCGGCCGAACCCGCCAGACCCGACCCGGCCGTGCCGCTGTTATTGACCCGATCAGATCTGGAGCCATTTTTCACCGACCAGCACATCGGACTGTTAGCCACTAGGGTGGCTGAGCGTTTACCACAATACGCTGACTGGTGGCGTGAAGTAGCTGGGTTTGCTAATCGTTGTACGCTCGATGTCATCCTGCAGACTCATGAATACCCCGGCATTGGTCCGACCGAAATGGCCGCTATTCAAAAAAAGCAGCGTCGAATTGTCGAGCTGCTCGATTACCTCCGGCCAAACCTAATCGGCGATGAAGGTCACGACCTCGACACCCTCAACCTGACTACCTGCGAGCAGTCGGTGATCGACTACGCCCGCCAGTCTGGCCAACCGTTCGATCCGATCGAGATTCACCAGCTCGTCCTGGCCGATACCGCCAGTGACCCGATGCTGATTTACCTGCGACACCATCCCACCGCCCGGATCATCGGCTATGAGGATAACGATCTAAACGCCTTGCATTACACCGCCCTGGGCTTAATTGGACCAAGTCAGACCGGGGCCGACTACGAAAGTTTGCACTATAAACTAGCGTCAACCCGTAGCTTCGTGGCCCTGGTCAGGGTTCTTAAAACCATGCGCCACGAACACCGTTTGCACGGCGCGCTAATCATCGGCTACCGTCATAGCGCCGACCTGGAATCACTCTGTCGACGGCTCGGTCTTCGCCGGCGTTTCTACAATTTGTCCTAGCTCTTTATTCCCCGGTCATACCGCCGGGGATTTTTTATCCGAGCTGAATCGGACCGCTAAGGTGTAGACTTTTTTCCACCCGCGCGGCCAGGTCATGCGGATCGAGATTGGCCTTAACGATATAATCATCAGCGCCGAGTTCTTTCGCCCGGCGAATATGCTCATCGGAATCAAGGTTAGATAAGATGATCACCCGCGTATACTTTAGGCTAGGGGTGCCTTTTATTAAACGTAATATTTCGAAACCGAGCGGTTCGTGTATATTTTCGCCGTGAACCCCTTGATTCGGATTTTTGGGAATCAGTAAATCAAGCAGCACCACGTGCGGCCTGACCACGATGACTTTTTCCTCGCCGGATTCGGCATCCATAGCGGTTAACACCTCATAACCTGATTTGCTTAAAATCAGGGCGTAGAGTGACACCAGGATCGGTTCATCTTCGATTAACAGGACGCGGGTGGCCATACTTTTATATTACTACAGATGCCTTGAGCTAACCACATGCGCCGCAGCGTCATGTCCGGACGGGGCTGTTGAGACCGGTGGATTTAGCGGCAGGACGAACTGAAAAGTACTCCCCTTCCCTTCACCCGCTGATTCAGCCCAAATTCGTCCGCCATGCGCGTCAATAATCGATTTAGCGATAAATAGACCTAAGCCAGACCCGTCAGGGTGAATCTGGGCAATCCCGGTGCCTCGGACGAACTTACTAAACAACTCCGTGGCATCGGTTGGTTTAATGCCAATCCCTGTGTCCTTCACCCAAAAATGGATGTGACCATCCACCGGTTCAGCCCCGATGGTGACATTGCCTTTAGCCGTATATTTAATCGCATTATCGACCAGGTTAAGAATAACATCCTGCAGTTTATCGGCGTCGGCGATGATAACCGGCAACGGTTTGGCCGGTAAATCAAAGACCAATTTAAGTCCTTTATCCTTAGCGATTTTGGTAACCTCTTCGACTTCCCGTTTAATCAGGGTCTCCAATTGGACCGTATCCTTCTGGTAAGTAAATTTACCGGCTTCAATCTTCGAGACGTTCAAGAACTGGTTAATTAAGCGGATCATCCGCTCCGACTCACCCAGTAATTTTTTCAGTAATTCCGTGTGCTCCGGTTTCATTTTACCGAAATCGCCCTGAGTCATCATTGACAGGTAACCTTTAATGCCGGTCATCGGCGTCCGTAACTGGTGCGAGGCGATCGAGACGAATTCCGACTTCGCGCGGTCAAGTTCCTGCAGGTGTTTATTGGCCACTTCCAGTTGGGCGTTCGTCTGGCGCAGGCGGTCGAACAGTTTCAGGTTGCGATAAACCACGCCCAATTCATCGGCCATCGATTGCATAGTGGCGATTTCCTGGGCGCTGATGTCGCCCTGATTCTTTTTTGTACCAATTTCAATCGTACCGATCGTTTTACCTTCGGAGATGACCGGCACCACCACAATCGACTTTATCCCTAATATTTTCTGCAGGGTATCGGCGAACACCCGCGGCATTGGCGGGCAGATGATATCACTGATGTGATTGGTAGTCTGAATTTGGCCGGTCCGCATTACTTCGGCTTCAAGATTTTGGTATTTCGGATCGTTCATGTCCGACGGATATTCGGCCAGCGGTTTCGGTAACAGTTTTATGGCTTTATTGGTCAGCATGGTGGTGGTGACGGCCCGTGGTCTGACCGTGTGACCGTCGTCATCAAGCAGGACCACGATGGCTCCCAAATATCCCAAATCTTTCGACACTGAATCGGCGATCTGCTGGACGACTTTATTAAAATCAAGAGTCCGGGTTATTTCCTTGGTGATTTGCTGAAGAGTTTCCAGGGAGACGTTGCGTTCGCGCAATTGGACGGTGGCTGATTCCACCTTAGCCTTTAAGCTTTCGCTGAAACTACGGACTTCTTCGAACAGGTTAGCTTTTTGAATAGCCGATCCGATTTGCGGACCCAATACTTCAATTAACTGAATGTCGTCATTAGAAAATGAGTCGCCGGATAATTTCGGACCGAGAGTTAATATGGCAATTAGGTGGCCCTGGGCGTAGATCGGCGTAGCCAAGGCGACTCCCATTCTTTCAAATTCGTTTTTCGAAGCGACCAACGGAATCCGTTTTTCTTCTGGGGTATCTTCAATTTTTCGATATAGCGATTCTAAAAGTGATGTATGCTTATGTTCGCGTAAATATCTGACTAAACCGCTGTCGTTTCGAACGCTTAAATTTGGGTTTTGCGATAACAATTCTGGTAAAGCTTCGAATTTTATCGTGCCTGTGTGATTGCCTTTACGTAATAATGTCGCCGCAGATTTAACTTTTAGTTCCTGTTGGAGAGTCGATCGTAATTTTCTGATTAAGGTATTTTGGTCGAGTTCGAAGTTGAGAGTTTCGGTTAAATTTTTTAATACAGTAGTGTAATCAATCTTAGCTTGAAAGAAATATTTATCTGTTGATTTTGAAAGAAATTGTTTTAATGGGTCAAAAGTAAATACTATTAAAATGGCTATAAAAAATGCAATTATATTTCGACTACTTGCGCTATCGCCAAATAATTGTGCTGAAATAAATAATACAAATATAAATGATAGGGCAACAACAGAAACCAATAATCCATAAATCAATGATCTTGTGATAATTATCCTGACATCCAATAAACGATGTTTAATGATTGAGTACCCGGTAAATAAAAGAAATATTAATGCCGAGTCTGTTCCTATTACACTCAATTGCTGAATATTCATTATTGGTAATATTACATTTGTTGGCACGGCGATGATGGCTGCAATACCTAACCCTAAGAATAGATAGCGTACTTGCAGTTTTTGTATACCTACCGATGCCCTATACTTTCTAAAAATCCGATAAAAGAAATATATAAAATATGAAATTAAATAAAAAACAAAAAAAGGGTATGCAGCACCATAATTAAACTGAGTCACTGTTGGCAATACTTCAACAGATTTAACGATTAGTGCTGTGGGCGTTAATAAAATAAATATTATTGTGGGCAAATAAAAGTAAATTATCTTGTTTCCTTTTTTCAATTCGTTCTTAGGAAACAAATACGAGAAATTTACCATTAAAACTGGTATTAATATTGCTCCAATAAAAACAATTCGACTTAATATTAATCCCATTTGGTTATCTCTTGCGTGATCGACAAAATACGTTGATCCAATCCAAAAGCCTATGGCCATTGCCAGAATTCCAAATACTAATCTATCTTTCTTATAAAATGGTGGTTTAAGCAAATATATCCCCAATAAAAAGCTTCCAATAGCTGCAATATATGTCGGTACCGATATAAAAGTTATTTCGAAAACTATCATTATATTTTGGGATCCAATGCAATAATTTCCGGATATGTTGAAATCTTTTCGTTATTCAAAATTGATAATATCGTAGTTACCACTAATGATGATGTGATGTTTGCAGCTAATCCAATTTGAGGAATTGGATTATTGTAGTTTTTCACCATTTCCAAAAATATTGGTTCAAAATATTTTGGCAATTTGTAATTAACTGATTTTTTTAACAGATTCATAAAATGCGTAGTATCATTTTCGGAATTATTGCTTAACTCTTCAACAATAACGATCTGATTTTTTTCTTTAAAGACCGCCATGGCAGACCCATAACCAACATTAAATGGAGTTATTACTATTTTATTATTATTGATTCCAACTCTTATAATTTCATAAAATCCTTTTTGAAAATCTGCGGTATTAATAATAAAATCAGATTTATTAACAAATTCTTCAATATCAAAAGAATTAGTAATGTAATGATCTATTGCTTCCACGTTTGCAAGTTTATTAATTAAACTTATATGTTTACTTGTTGCCGTTGATTTTAATTCTCCGACTTCACTAGCATTAAAAACCTGCCTATTCAAATTTGTATCCTCAACTTTATCTCCATCGGCAATTATAAAATTGGTAAATCCTACTCTAGCGGCTAGTGAGGCTATGTTACTTCCTAACCCACATCCAATTAATCCCAATTTACACTTTAATAACTTATCCTGTAGCTGATGAGATATTATTGGATAATTACGAGAAAAATCAATATTCATTAGTGCAGCGTATATTTATAATCTTTACCTTTTGGTTCCATGGAACCATTAGTTAAAAATTTCAACAAAGATCTGTTCCTATCGTGCATTATTTCCTCTAATTCGTTTACATGTATTAAATAGGGGGCTGTAACTCCTTGAAAAATTTGTGATTTACCGATTTTTTTTATTGGTATACCGAAATCAATTAAATTTGGTGTCAGACGGTCGTCTAACACACAAAAGACGTTGGTGATTCTCTTCTCCTTAACTAACAAATATAGTCCCTTTATAAGAACCATTAATAATCTTTTTCGTCTATATTGCCTACCAACTATGAGCCGTGAGACTTCGGCAATCTTATCGTCATGACTATCGGGCACAGAGTATTCTATATTAAAATTTTTAAGAATCGGTAGTCCTGACTCTGAACCAATTATCAATCTGGCGGTTGCAGCTAAGTCTCCCGATTTGTGTCGAACTACTAGGTGAAGTGAGTGTTTATCATATTCATCGGTTTCTCTTTTGTTAATAAACTTGCTGGCGTCAAGATACCGATATTCTTCGCAATAAACTTTATATCTTATTTTAAATAATTCATCTAACTCTTCCGGATTAGAAGTCGTATAAAAGGTAAAACTTTTAAATACATCTCTTTCGGCTAGGGCAAGTTTAATAGTGCCTAGGAATGGCGTTCGTATTAATGCATTTAGAAAAAATGATGGCATTATCGTTTGATTAATATATACGAAGTCGTACCCACCCAAAAGACAGAAAATATTACTGCTATTAAAGGATTTATCTGAATATTATAAATTACAGCCCACGAATTAAGAGCTATGGCTGGTATACCACCCAGTAAAACACCGCTTATGGTTAATAAGATATTTCTTTTATTATTCCCGTCTGCTCGCAACATTTTTTTATATAAAATTGTGATTGCTGAAAAAAAATATATACTAATTACAACTATTAATAAAGCGTGGAGTTTACCAGGCTGAATATAGCCGGGATTATCTGGTGCAACTGAAAAATTATTTACCACCTCATCTGTAAAAAATATAATATAACTGAATATTAGAACTGGAAGATAAATTAAATACCTATGAAAACGATCAAAATTAATAATTTTATATGGAAATATAATACTAAAATGAAATAACCCGGCTACAATTATAGTAGCTGCCACATATAATAAAGACACAAAAAACGAAACCATTGTGCTAGGATTTGTATATGCTGTTAACCCATTGCAAATAACCCAAATACCAGTACTAGAAGCCAACAACGCCATAACTTTCCTAATCTCACTCTTCGAATGAGTCGCCCAAAAATAAATAGCTAAAATTAATTCGCCGGCACCGACTAAGTAAGTTAGAGTTAATAAAATAAATTTCATTTTTTTAATGCGATATAAGTCACTCCCCCAACCCAAATAAAAGAGGGTATTACACCAATTAAATCGTTAATATTAATACTTGGTGCAACAATTGGAAATATTAAATATAAAATAATTGCTGGCGTCCCGCCAAGAATAACCGACCATATCAATATAACCATATTACGTTTGTGAATTCCATCCAATTTTTTTATACGCGCAAATGCTAATACGACTGACGTAAGAAATATCAAAACCAGATAAAAATTGTACAGACCGTAGAGAGGTCCTCCAATTATTTTCCCCACCAACGTTGCTGAACCGGTGAATGACTCAATGATAGTTTTTGAATAAATCAACATGAAACCAAAAATTAGCACCGGAAAATACATCAATAATTTATGTATTTTATCAAACTTTAACAATGGAAATGGCATTATTAATATTAGATATAACAAAGTTGTTATTAAAATTAAACCAAATATATAAACAAGGGCCATCAGTAAATATCCAAACGAAGAGTAGGATATATAACTAGTTGCTGCGCTTAGGACCACCCATATTCCTGTGCTAAAAGCTAAAAGCGCAATCACTTTCCTAATCTCACTCTTCGAATGAGTCGCCCAAAAATAAATAGCTAAAATTAATTCACCGGCGCCGACTAAGTAAGTTAGTGTAAGAAGGATAGTTTTAGTGTCCATATGATCCCTATTTTTTCAAAATAATATAGCCAGTATATCCAACCCAAATGCTGGTAAAGAGTGATCCGATATACCCGAACTGGGACGGCGTGGTTAATGGCCGATAAACGTCGAAATAGGAAGACGCGGCCAGCGAGACAACAAATACTGTCAGTAAACGCATTAATAATTTTCGGTGTATACCGTCACTCGTAATTGTCCATTTGATTAAGTTCGTAATCGACCATAGCCAGTAAATAATGAAAAAGACAAGAAATACCCAGAAATATGGTCCAGTCGCGGTCGAGTAACCGTTCATAAACTGTACTAAGCCCTGACGTTCGATAATCAACTCGGTCCAGATAAAGGCCGGAATGAAAATTACCAGCGGCCAGAAAACCCACGGCCACAACTCTTTAAATGTTCGCCGTGGTAAAGGAAAAGAATAGGAAAAGGGTAGAAAGAATATAGTCGCCACTGTGCCGCCGATCCAGGCCAGGTGTTCTGCCCAATCAGATGTAATAATCGATTTGAAAAATCCTAATGCATTGGCCCCAACGTAAATAGCCGCCCCAATTGCGAAAAACCCGAACCAAAATGTGGCTGGATTATTTTTATATCGGAAAATGCACCACAGTCCTAAAATTAATTCGACAATCGCGATGATAAATAAAATGGTGCCGATTACCATAAATGCAGTCCAAAATCCCCTGACCCGCTAATGGCCAGGAAAAATTCGGCTAAATTTTCTTTTGTCCGCGCACCAGTCCCGCCATTTGGCGTGACGGATGCGGAATTCCGCTCCGCAAAATTTTGTATATTTGTTGCTTTAATTTTGCAGAGCTCCATTTTATAGGGAGAAAAATTCATTTACAACCCCAATAATAAAAACCGCTCCGATTATAGCAGAAATCGGGGAATTTGGCAAGTTGTTGTTATTTATTTCGGTTTTATTAGGCTAAGCTACAATGGAAGTATGGCTTGTACAAAGCCAGTATTAAGTTCGACCGGAACAGAGGTTAACTGCCTCGGGTTACTATCAAGACCGTTAGTGTGAATTGCGAAAAATTTTTGAGGAAAGGTTAATGGTTCCGCGTAAACGAAATATTTTCCGTCAGGCGACCATGCATTAATCGTTAACCCCCCGGCGAAATTAATCGGTGTTAAAGACAGCGTGAGCTCGTCGCCCGTTTGCAGATCGAGCCGAGTGAGGATGCCAGCCTGCTGTTGTTCGATTTGTTTCAGGAAGACTACGTAGCGTCCATCCGGACTGGGTCTACTGACCGGAACATCGGAATATGTATTTAGCGTATAGGTGGTATCTCGCAGTGTGTCAATCACCAAGCGGTGAAGTTTATTATCGAGATACCATAGAATAGATCCCTCTCCGTTAACATTTGCGGTTGACTGATAGATGGCGCCAGTGATATTGAGCGGCTGCTTGGCAAGCTTTTTTGTAGTTGCACGCCAAATATAATATGTCGCGTTGGTCATGTCACCGCTGACAAATATAATGGTCTTAGCCTGTACCGATGCAGCAATTGGAAATAGAGATTTCAGACCAAGGGCGCGCACCTGATCCCGGGTGATAATCGGAGTTATTTCTCCATCGGCAATATTGATGGTCATAAACGTCGTCGGCCAGGTACCCTCAGATGGCTCAGCGTCGGCTGGTACTTGCGTTCCAACAACCAACACCTTTTCGTCGGTCGACCAGTTAAGGGCTGCCAATGTTGCGTCACCACTCGTCGTAAAAAGTGTCCTCGTGGTGCGATCAGAAGTATTGACAAACTCTAGACGTGTTGAATTTTCGGTAAAACCAGCAATGGCCTGCCCAGATGGCGAAAAATAAGTCATAACATACGGCCGCGAGTCTGGACCGGAAATGAGCGGGTAAGTGATCTTTTTTCCAGTCGTGCTATCGATCGCAAACTCAGCGCCTATATCGCCGCCAATAATGGCGCAGTGGCATATATCTGCGAAGGTGAAACCTGCCGTCGAGTTGGCTGTTACGCTTGTTCCCCCTTCGCTCTCCTGCTGGTAGAACGCAAACGCTATAATAACTGCAATGACTGCAACAAATATCAGAATTATAAATATTATTTTCTTAGTTTCCATAAACTTAAACTTATTATAGTTCAAAATAGAAAAGGGCGGGAGGGGCGTCTTGTGACGCTCCCTCCCGCAGAGATTACTACCCGCCGATCACCTGGTAGACAGTGTAGCAACCCCGTGAAATAGTCTCGAAGTTACTATGGCTGATGTAGTGGATGGTCAATCCACCGCGAAGGTTATAGTTGCAGTCGATTACCCAGACTCCTGAACCAGTCTGACTCCAGATAATCATGGTGTGGGGATAATTTCCCCAGTGGGACTGCACGATGTTCCCTCGCACCGCACCTCTAATCGACACACCAGCCGGTCCGTAGCCTTCAATCCGGACATACTGACCAGCGGCCCATGTGCACCAGCTGGTGCTGGCCGGGATCACAGCGACGTACTGCGAAGCCCGTGGGACAACGTAAGACTGGACCCACGTTTTGCAGTTATATCCGCTCGATCGCGAGAACACATTAACGTTACCGCCCAGTGAGATCATGTGGTTGTAAGCCGTCTGGCAGATCAGCTCGTTACGCTGACCTTGCGACAACGACCGCCACCACTGCTGGCTGGCATAGGTTCCCCCCATCGGCTTTAACCCGATCTCCGACCGCTCCGACGGATCCTTCATCCGGTAGAGGTCCTTGATCCGTCCCCAAGTGGTGGGAAATTCCATCGGATTTGAGGTCTGTTCGGTGGTGAGAGAGATTTCGGAAGTGGCCAGAGAATCCTGAGCCAAGGCGGGCGTAAAGCTGAACAGCATGCCGACCAGAGTGGTCAGCCCCAACAGCCAGATCATCTTTTTCACGGGTTGATCCAACCTTTCTTGGTTGTAAGGTACGACGAAAAATGCTGATGCGGCCGTCAGCGTTAAAACAAAGCCGGCGGCCCAGCACTGAAAAACCCTTTGAAGGAATTTCAGAACCAAGCCACCGGTTCTGATTTAAGGATACGCTAACATTAAATCTTGTCAATACCGTTTATCCACTGATAGCACTTATCAGGAATCAAATTACGTATTTTAGAAAGTCGAAAAATCGGCTAAATTGTCAAGTTTGTGGGGGTTTAGGTTATTTAACGATTAGAATATCTATTCCTTCATTTTGGAATTAGCAAGTACGGTATCAAATCCGAGCTTTGTTGCGGCAAATTAATTTTCTGTAAAGCCTTAACCTGATCTGAAACCTGTAAAGAGTAATATGTGTTAATATTTTTTGGATCAAAATAAATTATATACTTCCCATTGGGGGTCCAGACAAGTGTACCAATTCCGTCATTTAAACTAGCGTCGATCGTTGAAATCTGCTGGGTTTCACCACTGATAATATCTATCAAGGCTAATGCAACATCTTGATTGGTCTTTCGTTGCAAGAAAACCATTGACCGGCCATCAGGACTAGTACCGGGATAAACACCCTCATACCAATCGGGTAAAATGAATTCTTTTTTTTCGCCACTGTCTAAATCAAGACGTATTAATTTTCCAATATAATTCCAGACCAAATAAGTATGATTTTCCGCGAATGAAGACATTGATGGCCAACCATCGCCGGGTCCAGAATCTAATGATGTGATTTTTCCATCTTGCCATAAACGCACGAAATTCTGATCATCCTTAATTAAAATCAGTACCATGCTCTTTGCATTTGTACTGATTACTAGGGGGATCGCGTAATCCCCGCCAATTTTATTAATATCTTGCTTAGTTAATAGAGTTTCAGATTCACCCGTTTCTGGATTAATGCTAATCAATCCAGTTGGATATGTTCCCTCATTCGGAGGCGTAAAATTAGAATCTCTAATGCCGACAACAATCGCCGATTCATCCAGGGCCCAATCTACTCCATCAATAATATTACCCGACGGAGCGGTATAAATATTTCTGACTGTGCTGTTTGGAAATTCTGTAATTGCTAAAACCTTATTAGCATCTACAGTGGCGCCTAAGTATTTCCCGCTCGGTGAAAAATAACTTTTAATCGCGGTGCTGCCAGTTGATCCAGCCCACAGTTGGTGACTCACTTTTTGACCCGTACTTAAGTCATAAATTACACCCCCACCCATGCTACCGGTAACCAAATAACAATCACAAATATTCCGTAAAGACAGTTGAGAAATCTGCGTATTTGTATTATTAGTAGGGATTGGTCTTTGTTTATTAAAATAAATTGTCCAAATCAGGCCAATTGCTACAATTACGATAGCGGTGATTAAAATTAAGGGTATTCTTCTCATTTACTAATTATAGAAAGAATGATCAAATTTGATAAGAGTAAAAAGGAGGGAGAACAACTAGTAATTGTCATTCTCCCTCTTCCTGAAACCTTTTACCAGGACATGCAAGTCTGGTAAGAGGGGTAGTAGGAACCCTTGATAAGAACGAACTGCCCGGAAATCCCTTCCTGGGGGACACTCTGACCGCTGATTCGACCACCGCCGGCGTACGCCGAGTTAGCGTAAACCGCAAAATGGATGTGGCTACCATCGGAGTTACCGGTATGTCCGCATCCGCCCAACGTCTGGCCCTGATAAACATAGCGCCGGGCGTTCGGAAAACGCAACCAGTTCAAGTGTGCCACGCGATAGAGCATCCCGTTACCGACATCGACGATGACCTGGTTGCCGTAATCGCCGTACAATCCGCTCCAGACGATCGTGCCGGACGCCGGTGCTAGTACCGGCTGGTTGAAATCAGTTTCTCCCGGCAAGCTCCAATCGATCGCGTAGTAATCCTGCCCGACATGGGTGACGGTACCGTATTTGCGGGTGATAGACCATGACCCACAAAACGGGAACTTGAACCTCATCGTGCACATACCCGGGCAAATCGACTGCGTCTCCAACCCCCGCTCGGTACGCTCCGACGTATCCTTCATCCGATAGAGGTCCTTGATCCGGCCCCAGGTGGTGGGAAATTCCTGAGGCTGAACGAGCTGATCCGTGGTGATTGAAGTTTCGGAGGTGGCCAGAGAATCCTGAGCCACGGCGGGCGTAAAGCTAAACAGCAGGCCGACCACAACGGTCAGCACCAACAGCGTGAACAGGCATTTCATGGCTTGTTCCCTACTTTCTTAGTTTTAAGGTACAACAACCAAGCCGACATTCCCGTATCTCTCGTTCCTCGGGTACGGGATAAAGGTCGTCGGCTTAAAAAACCGGCGACCCAGCAGCCCTCATATAGTTGAGAGCGGCCAAGCCACCGGTTCTGATTTCAGATTACTCTATCCATCAGTATTGTCAATACCATTTATCCACTGACATCGCATCGCCTTTACGGTATGATGTATACGTGAAAAAAATAATTATCGGATTATTGGTAGCGTTAGCCGGAGTCGGTGTTCATATGGTTGGATTAGCCTTAATCGATCGCCTTACCACAAATTATCCCAGTATAGCTGACCCAATTCTAGCTCGTTTACCGTTTGTCAGCTTATTCGGCGTTGGTGAGGTTATATTTATAGCCTTAATCGCCGCCCTGACAATCTCATTCTTTCGGTCCCGCCCGCAGGAAGTTTCATATTTACTAATCATGATCGGAATTTATTACGCCCTACGCGGTGTCTTTTTATTTCTGATGCCAATCGGCAGTCCGCTTGACGCCCCGCCGGTTGATACGCGATTCCACTTCTATCCATACGCCGGACACGCCTATTTTCCCGGCGGTCATGTAGGCATTATGTTACTACTGGCCATGATGACCATAAATAAACCAATGCGTTGGGTCTTGATCATCGCTATCTTAATTTTTGGATTTGGCAGCATGCTAACTCGAGCGCATTATAGCGGCGACATTCTTGGTGGCCTGATGCTGGGGTACGTGGTTTATGTCTTCAGTGAACGGAATATAAAACAGTGTTGGGCTAAGTTGCAATTGTAGCCTACTCATTCCCCACCGTCCGAACTATGGCCGCCATAGACAACCGAGACGCGCCGCTCCCCCATGTGAAGCGGCCTGCAGGCGGTCATCGTCTGGAGCGATGGAGAAAGAGCAGATTACCACCCCCCCCCATTAGCCCCCCTCCTTTAAAAGGAGGGGGTAAGGGGGTGGTGTTACTCGACTTCCTCGACGTCGACGTCTTCCTTGACCAGCTTAGTGTTAACCGAATCACTCGAAGTCGCTTTAGTGATGCGGTGACCCAGCATGATCATATTATCAGCTACAATCTCTTTAGCTGTGCGTTTTTGGCCATCCTTAGCCGTATAGGCCCGGTTGCGCAGTCGGCCTTCAACGTAGATCTTACTGCCCTTTTTTACGTACTGACGAACAATTTCTCCCAGTTTGCCCCAGGCGATAATGTCGTGGAAGTCGACCGCTTCCTTCTTGGCCTTGGTCTTGGCGTCCTGCCAGGCGTAATTCGTCGCCAGGCTGAACTTGGTGACTGTCTGACCGGTTCGCAGGCTCCGCGACTCCGGATCCCGCACCATGTTCCCGATCAGGGTAACTTTATTGAGGTCCATAACCTCATTCTTTCCGCCTCCGGCTCTGCCGGATTCAGCCACCGCAATCGGTCTTCGTTTCCGCCACCAATGCTAAGAAATGAGGATCAATTAATGCTTAATCTTGGCTACTAAATGGCGGGTAAATATAAAGAATAGACCGGTTAAAACAATTCCTATCGAAACTCCAAGATATGTCGGAGTTGGCCAACGCCCATAATTAAATACCCAGGAACGCAATACTGCGTAGATAATAGCACTGACTATTAAATAAACACCGTACGGCTTTTGTTTCATAAAAGTGCTAATCGCCACAGAAACAAGCCCAGCTAGCAAAACGCTACCAACGATCTGGATGATTAATCCTTGGTAGTCTTCCTGTTTAACCGCAATTAAATCTTGCCCGCTATTTTGGCAATCATTATCTCCACAAATATCAAGCCGATCAGGCACTGGGGTGATTAATTGAATGGCTAAACTCAGAACAAGCGTTATAAATATGACAATTATAATGTGTGGGGCATATTTATTCATTGCTATTGCAAGAGACTAATTAGTCCGAAACTTACTAACCATATAATCTGAACAACTAATGCCGATATTGACGCCTTTTTTAACCATCTATTCGGGTACTGTTTCCGGGCTAACCAAAAAGCTAAAGCAAGAAAAGAGGGCCAGAATAGAAAGATGATGATCTCTAGAATAAATAACCACATGTATTTATATTATACCTTAATGAATTAAAAAAGGTGACCGGTGCCGGGTGATTAACCCGGCACCGGTCAGAATTACATCATGCAAGGTACTGCATCTTGGCTTGCCACATCAGAAACCAGTCGGAAGCCGGGCTGATGTAGCGAAGAATTGAAACACCAATGACGATCCGCCAGGTGATCGTACCATCGGCGTTCGAGCTTAAGCCATAGACTACCAGGGGTTTTCCAGCCGCTTGGAGGGCGTAGTAAAGTGCGTAGGTATAGGACACACGATAGCAACAGGACCGTGGCGTCTTGTAGTCGACGTAGAAGTCCCGATCGTAGTCCCATCCATACCTAATCCGAGTACCATCACGCCAGCTAGACAGCGCTCGAATCGATTCCATGCTGACACCAGATGAATCTTCGATCCCGATGCTGAAGCTGACTGAATCTGGGATCGAAGGGTGAAGTTTGAGTGTTACTTCAGGCGAAACCTGAATCGACCGAAATGGCTCGACCTGATCGTGTTCTGGTGCGGTTGGTGGCTTGTCGCATCCGGTTAAAGTCAATCCAACCATTACCCAAAGGCACAACAGCATCCGTTGCATGGCCGTATCCTTTCAGATTGGAAGGTTCAACCGGAGCGAATCATTTTGATCCTCTCCCATCTCCCCACCTGCGCGGGATAGACAAATTTTGGTGGCTTGGCAATTTGCTTGGTAAGGTTCGCCGCGCGGCGAGGAGACGGGAAAGGACGATTTATAATTAATTTTATGGAATTAGCGCCTCCCACTTGCTCTTAGAAATGACGCGACCCCGAACTTGCTGCGCGGGGTCGTTAAGATATTCGGTTGACTTAGTCGGGCTCATTAGCCAGACCTTCGGACGACCCCAATGCAGAAATTGGACGCGGCGCAAGCGCTTTCTGGCCGGGATGAATTGACGCATAGTTAGTTCCATATCGATTATTAGCAACTTATCCACTTTTTTAGCGACGGCGCTGACTAACGACGGCGCTACCATAAGCCAGATCTTCCTCCAATGTTTAGTATCAGTTGCGAAGATCCGATTGGTTTTTGTTGTTAGTGCTAGCGACGGCGCTATTTAATGAGACGGCTTATTTCTATACAAATAGTAGCGCGAAAAATGGTTGATGTCAAGAGTTCGTCGACCATTTTTCGACTGTAATTAATGATAATTTGCATGTTATACTTAATAAAGCCATGAGTAGCCCCGTTTCCCTTCCGCCCATGATCAAACTTGTTAAAAGTATTCGCCGTGCTGTCGATAATATTTTCCTATACTCATCTCCCGCCCAAAAACGAAAGTTCCACCGTCACACCAACATACTTATTTCTCACTTGCGACATAACTCGCTTATAGACGATGCCCTATTTTACTTAAGGATTGAAAAATGGCTGGCCACCTTAAGGAATGGGCATACCAAACTAAAAGATTACCCAACTAAAAGATGGTATGGTCCTAAAGGATACCGGGTTTATTATTCAAATTTTAAATATTACCTTTTTCAGCAAAATAAATTAATCGGGCAAATAATCAAAATAGATGGCCAACCCGTTAGAAATATTCACGCAGTTCATAAAAAAAGAATTGCCGGTGGTTCTGATAAATTTATTGCCCATCAAGCTGCCAAATTTTTATTACTTGATCCCCGACCTCTCCCGATCTCATTAATTCTATCCAAAGCTGGTAAGCATATTTCGTTAACCCTACCGCGCCGACATCATAAACCAACACCGCCTCCCCCGTGGACGACAAAATTACTTGCATCACATATCGGATATATTCATGCACCTCAATGGAATGATATAGCTAATGATATGATCAAGATTGAGCGAGTACTTAAGCGATGGTCGAAACTGTCGCTTCGCGGCATTATTATTGATGTCCGTGGAAATGGCGGTGGGAATTCTAATCTTGCATTTCGTCTTGCCGGTCACTTTAATAAAAAACCAATCATCGCTGGTACAGTAAAATATTATAAAACTCGACCAACTCGTATATATTCCCGACCTTTATACATCCAACCGCAAAAACCATATATTTCCTGTCCGATTATTCTGTTAACTAATCTGGATTGCCTGAGTTCAAATGAACTATTTATCGCTGCGCTTCATGATACCAGACGGGCCGTAACTTGCGGTGATTATACCGGCGGCAGCAGTGGTAACCCAATAATTAAACGATTCACCGCTGGCCAGCTTTGGTGCACCGTTCAAATTGCCACCTGGGGCTACATCCGTCCGAACGGAAAATATCTTGAAGGACTCGGAATAAAACCAGATATCCCTGGGCCAACTAAAATCTCCCAGCTGATTGATCCGAATTGGTTAATCAAAAAAGCTCAGCGGTGGATATTAGAAAAATATAAAGTGTAAACCCCTTGACGTCCTCCCTGCCCCTTATTCAAGGGGAAGAGTATCTTGCCTTCGGTTTTTCTTTCCGGCGGAGCCGGACCCGGCTTTGCCGGGCGGTTAAACGTTCTACTATTGACCTTCGGGTTTTCTTTCCGGCGGAGCCGGACCCGGCTTCGCCGGGCGGGTGGACATTCTACTATTGAC
>Ga0315283_10000042_pt1 | contig 65965 bp, 69 predicted proteins | sample YL17G09_0_MG_FD_204541 | JGI IMG/M metagenome (GOLD analysis project Ga0315283, IMG submission 204541) | Sediment microbial communities from Yellowstone Lake, YNP, Wyoming, USA - YL17G09_0 | ecosystem: Environmental > Aquatic > Freshwater > Lake > Sediment | place: USA: Wyoming | collected...
GCTATTCGCCTGCTTGAGCGCGTTCTTGCTATGCGCTGCCGGCCGATCGCCTGCTTTTAGGACGCGACGATGTTCGAAACCCTGTCGGATCGCCTCAGCGCCATCCTCGACAAGCTCACCCGCCGCGGGAGCTTGAGCGAGGCCGACGTGGCCGAAGCGATGCGCGAGGTCCGCCGCGCTTTGCTCGAGGCGGACGTGGCGCTCGACGTGGTGCGCGACTTCACCGAGGCGGTGGCAGCGAAGGCCGTCGGCCAGGAGGTGGTGCGCTCGATCGCCCCCGGCCAGATGGTCATCAAGATCGTCCATAACGAGCTCGTGCGCATGCTTGGCGCCGAAGCCGCGCCGATCGATCTCGCCGCCACGCCCCCCGTGGTGATGATGCTGGTGGGCCTCCAGGGCTCGGGCAAGACCACGACCACCGCCAAGATCGGCAGGCGGCTGCAAACCCGCGACAAGCGCAAAGTGCTGATGGCCTCGCTCGATACGCGTAGGCCCGCGGCGCAAGAGCAGCTCCGCGTGCTGGGCGAGCAGACAAGCGTCGCCACGCTCGCAATCGTCGAAGGCCAAGACCCGGCGGGTATCACGCGCCGCGCGCTCGAAGCGGCCAGGCTCGGCGGCTATGACGTGCTCCTGCTCGACACCGCCGGCCGCACCCATATTGACGAAGCGATGATGGCCGAGACGGCGGAGATCGCCGCACTCGCCAAGCCGCATGAGACGCTGCTCGTGGCCGACGCACTGACCGGCCAGGACGCCGTCAACCTCGCCCGCAGCTTCGACCAACGCCTCCCGCTCACCGGTATCGTGCTCACCCGCATCGACGGCGACGGCCGCGGTGGCGCGGCGCTGTCCATGCGCGCGGTCACCGGCAAGCCGATCAAGCTGATCGGCACTGGCGAGAAGCTCGAGGCGTTGGAGGAGTTCGACCCATCGCGCATCGCCGGGCGCATCCTCGGCATGGGCGACGTGGTGGGGCTCGTCGAGAAGGCGATCGAAACCGTCGAGCTCGACAAGGCTGAGGCTATCGCGCGCAAAATGCGCAAAGGGGCCTTCGACCTCGAGGATTTGGCCGAGCAGCTAAAGCAGGTGCAGAAGCTCGGCGGCATGGGCGGCGTGCTCGGCATGCTGCCCGGCATCGGCAAGATCAGGAAGCAAATCAACGCCGCCAATCTTGAAGAGACTATCCTGAAGCGCCAGCAGGCGATCATCGGCTCGATGACGAAATCCGAGCGCAAGACCCCGAAACTTCTCAACGCCTCGCGCAAGAAGCGGGTGGCGGCGGGTTCCGGCACCTCAGTGCAGGACATCAACAAGCTCGTGAAGATGCACCGGCAGATGGCCGACATGATGAAGACCATGGGCAAGAAGCGCGGCATGCTTGGCCAGCTGTTCGGCGGCGGTCCGCCGCCTGAGCTTCCTGCCGAGTTGCCGGCCGGCGCGGCCTCAGCCCCGCCTCCCGGCTTCCCCTCGCTTCCGCCCCGCGCTTTTCCCGGCATGGGCGGCCTGCCGGGCCTTCCCCGCGGGCTTCCTGGCCTGCCAAGGTCGAAAAAAAGATGAGCTCAGAGATCAGCACCCCAGTCACCATGATTTGCGAAGAAAAGGATCGAACATGTCACTGAAAATCAGGCTGGCGCGGGCCGGCGCCAAGAAGCGGCCCTATTACCGGATCGTCATCGCCGACTCGCGGAGCCCGCGCGACGGCCGCTATATCGAGAAGATCGGCACCTTCAACCCGCTCCTGCCGCGGGAATCGGGCGATCGTGTCAAGCTCGACGAGGAGCGCGTCAAGCATTGGCTCGGCGTTGGCGCTCAGCCGACCGACCGCGTGCTCCGCTTCCTCGACAAGATCGGTCTCGCGAAGCGCGAGGCCCGCTCGAACCCGAACAAAGGCCAGCCCGGCAAGAAGCGCCTCGAGCGCGACGAGGCAAAGGTTGCGGCTCAGGCCGAGAAGGCCAAGGCCGCCGCTGAAGCCGCTGCTGCGCCGCCTCCCGCGCCAGAGCCCGAGCCCGAGCAACCGGTCGCCGAATAGCCTTGCCGAATTCGCGACGAGCTGGACCCCCCTCCCCATCCCTCTCTGATAAGGGGGCAGGGGAAGAGCGCGTGCTGCTCGGCGACATCGGACGCCCCCAAGGGCTGAAGGGCGACGTGCGCATCCGCTCCTTCACCGCGGAGCCCGCCGCCATTGCAGACTATGGCGTGCTCGAGGACAAGACGGGCACGCGCGCGATCGAGATTGAGAGCCTGCGAATCGACTCTAAGGGCGTGGTCGCGCGCCTCAAGGGCGTGGCGACGCGGGAAGACGCCGAGGCGCTGACCGGGACCAAGCTCTATGTCCCCCGCTCGCGCCTGCCTGAGCGGGGCGAGGAGGAATGGTACCACTCCGATCTGATCGGCCTCGCTGTTCTCGACCAGGCGGGAGCGAGCCTCGGCACCGTGGTGGCGGTCCACAATTTCGGCGCCGGCGACCTGCTCGAGGTCAGACCAGCGGCCGGCGGGACTGACGTGCTCGTGCCCTTCACCCGGGAGACGGTCCCCGAGGTCGATGTGGAGTCCGGGCGCCTCATCCTCGTTCCGCCCGAGGGCCTGTTCGAGTGACCATGTCATCGCCCTGGCGCGCCGCCGTCCTGACCATCTTCCCCGAGATGTTCCCGGGACCCTTGGGCCTGAGCCTCGCCGGCAAGGCGCTGACGCAAGGGACATGGGAGCTTTCCGCCATCGACATCCGTGACGTCGCCCAAGACAAGCACCGGTCGGTCGACGACACGCCAGCGGGTGGTGGCGCCGGGATGGTGATGCGCGCCGATATCGCGGCTCGTGCCATCGATGCTGCACGCGCTCTGATGCCCACAGGCACACCTACCCTCTATCTATCGCCGCGGGGCACGCCCCTCACTCAAGCCCGCGCGAGGGAGCTGGCGCAAGGGCCGGGCGCCATTCTGCTCTGCGGCCGCTTCGAGGGCGTGGACGAGCGCGTTTTGGAGGCTCGCAACGTCGAGGAGGTTTCGATCGGCGACTATGTGCTGTCGGGGGGCGAGCTCGCCGCCATGGTGCTGATCGACACCGTGGTGCGTCTGCTGCCGGGCGTCGCCGGCAACGAAGTGTCCCTCGCCGAGGAGAGCTTTGCCGGGGGCCTCCTCGAATATCCGCATTACACCAGGCCGCGGGAGTGGGAAGGCCGGGCGATCCCCGAGGTGCTGCTATCCGGCGACCATGAAAAAATCGCCAAATGGCGGCGCGAGCAGGCGGAAGCCATCACCAGAGCCCGCCGCCCCGATTTGTCGCAGAAATTAAAGGGCCGCTAAGCAAGCGGTCCGGCCTCAATCGCCCTTCGAGACGGCCAGTAAATCCATCGACAAGGGCGGAAAGCTAGGTTAGGTAAGGCTCCGCGAGCTCGCGCCCGCAATCAAAGCCAGGATCAATCAAAAAGAATGGCGTTCGCCGGAAGGCCTTAGGCCAAGGGCAGGCGCCCATGAAAGGTATTTGACATGAACATCATCCAGCAGCTCGAGCAAGAGCAGGCGGCAGCCCTCGCCAAGAAGCGCAAAGTTCCGGAGTTCGGCCCGGGCGATACGGTGCGCGTCAACGTCAAGGTGGTCGAGGGCGAGCGCTCCCGCGTGCAGGCCTATGAGGGCGTGTGCATCGGCCGCGCCGGCGGCGGGATCAACGAGAATTTCACGGTGCGCAAGATCTCCTATGGCGAAGGGGTCGAGCGCGTGTTCCCGGTGCATTCGACCCTGATCGACTCGATCGAGGTGATCCGCCGTGGGCGCGTGCGCCGCGCCAAGCTCTATTATCTGCGTGGCCGCCGCGGCAAGTCAGCCCGCATCCCCGAGCGCCAGATTGCGCGCGGCAAGCAGAAGGAAGTCTTCAAGGGCTTCAAGAAGCCGGCCGGAGCGCCCGACGATCTGAAGCTGATTGCGGGCATCACGCCGGAGCTCGAGAAGAAGCTGAACAAGCTTGGGCTGATCAAATATGAGCAGATCGCCAATCTCAGCGACGACGAAATCGCCAAGGTCGATGACACGCTGTCCCTGAACGGCGCCATCGAGAATGACGATTGGATCGCAAAAGCCGTCGAGCTGATGGCCGAGACCACGGCCGGTGAGGTTCCCGCCGAGGAAGACGGCGAGACCGAGGGCGGCGCTGAGCAAGTCGAGGCCAAAGCGCCCAAGGCCAAGCCTGCCAAGAAGCCCAAGAAGGGCTAAGACCCCTCAGCGTCCAGATCTGGTCATGGCCGGGCTTGTCCCGGCCATTCACGATTTTTTGTCCGGTTAAGCCCCTAAGTCGTGGATGCCCGGGACTTCGCCCGGGCATGACGCCGAGGATTTGGGCAAGGAGGGTTTGCAACGGTCAGGGCAAGCGCTATCTGACACGTAGAAAATTGAGAATTTTAACGGTACGACAACACCCGAAATGACCAAGCCCCGCACCGTTTACGACAAGATCTGGGACGAGCACCTGGTGCATGAGGCGCCGGACGGCACCTGCCTCCTCTATATCGACCGCCATTTGGTGCATGAGGTGACGAGCCCGCAGGCCTTCGAGGGCCTGCGCATGGCCGGCCGCAAGGTCCGCTGCCCGGAAAAGACCCTCGCCGTGGTCGATCACAACGTGCCGACCACCGACCGCAGCCACGGCATCGACGATCCGGAATCGGCTCTGCAGGTGGCGACGCTTGCCGAGAACGCTCGCGAGTTCGGCATCGACTATTTCAGCGAGCTCGACCACCGCCAGGGCATCGTTCACATCATCGGCCCGGAGCAGGGCTTCACCCTCCCCGGCACTACCATCGTCTGCGGCGATTCCCACACCTCCACCCATGGCGCGTTCGGCGCGCTCGCCCACGGCATCGGCACCTCGGAGGTCGAGCATGTGCTCGCCACCCAGACGCTGATCCAGCGGAAGGCCAAGAACATGCGCGTGCGCGTCGACGGCGCGCTGCCCGACGGCGTCACCGCCAAGGACATTATCCTCGCCATCATCGGCGAGATCGGCACCGCCGGCGGCACCGGCCACGTCATCGAATATGCCGGCGATGCGATCCGCGCGCTCTCGATGGAAGGGCGCATGACGATCTGCAACATGTCGATCGAGGGCGGCGCGCGCGCTGGCCTGATCGCGCCGGACGAGAAGACCTTCGACTATGTCAGGGGCCGTCCCCGCGCGCCCAAGGCCGGCGCCTTCGAGGCGGCGCTCCGCCACTGGCAGACGCTCTATTCCGACGAGGATGCAGCGTTTGACCATGAGATCGTGCTCCACGCGGAAAGGCTGCCGCCGCTCGTCACCTGGGGCACGAGCCCGGAGCAGGTGGTCGCCATCACCGGACACGTGCCGCGCCCGGAAGAGATCGCCGACGAGGCCAAGCGCCGCGCGGCGGAACGCTCGCTCGACTATATGGGGCTGAAGGGCGGGGAGAAGATCACCGACCTCACGCTGGACCGTGTCTTCATCGGCTCCTGCACCAATGGGCGCATCGAGGATTTGCGCGAGGTCGCCAAGGTCGTCGCCGGCCGGCAGGTGAACGCCAATGTCAGCGCCATGATCGTCCCCGGCTCAGGTCTGGTGAAGGAGCAAGCGGAGGCCGAAGGTCTCGATAAGATCTTCAAGGCCGCTGGCTTCGATTGGCGCGAGCCAGGCTGCTCGATGTGCCTTGGCATGAACCCCGACCAGCTCAGCCCCCGCGAGCGCTGCGCCTCAACCTCGAACCGCAATTTCGAGGGCCGCCAGGGCAGGCTCGGCCGTACCCACCTTGTCTCACCGGCGATGGCGGCGGCGGCGGCGCTAGCCGGGCGCTTCGTCGACATCCGCGAGTTTCATTGATCCACTGGTCATCCCGCCAAGCGCCTTCCCTCGCCGATATCGAGGCGATCGCCGGCGCGGCCTATCGGCAGCTCCCGGCCCACTTCCGCAAGCTCACCGGAGATGTCGTCATCCGCGTGGAGGACTTCCCCACGGAAGAGGTGCTCGACGATCTCGGCATCGAGTCGCCCTTCGACCTGCTCGGCCTCTATTCCGGCGTCGATCTAGCCCGCAAGAGCGTGATGGATGTGGCCGCCGCGCCCGACATGGTGTTGCTCTACCGCCGTCCGATCCTCGACTACTGGGCCGAGCATGAGGACACGCTTGGGGAAATCGTCACCCATGTGCTGGTGCATGAGATAGGCCATCATTTCGGCCTGTCCGACGCCGATATGGCGGCGATCGAGGCCGAGGGCGCCGCTTGACGCCCAGCCCCTACCAGCCTGCAGTATCGGACTCTCCGGTGACGAAGCTCACGATGGCCTTTTCGAGCTTGCCATATTCCTCGCAAGCATCCCCGCAGCGATCGGCGATCTCCATGAGCTGCTCTCTTGCATTGGCCACATCGCCTTTCTGGAGATAGCCCTCGCCCAGATATTCCCGCGCGCGTAAGTAGTTCGGATCGAGCGCGAGCGCCTTCTGGTAATAGTCGAGGCCCTTGTCGACGTCGCCAAGCTTGCGCGTGCTGTAGCCGATATAGTTCAGCACCCGCGGCTGCTCCTGTTTCTTGATGTGGTGGAGGATGTCGATCGCCGCGGCGAATTGGCCTTCATCGACGAGCGCACGCGCCTCATCGTAGAAGTCTTGATCTGTCAGCGCGGCGGAATGGCCGTCGATGCAGGTTTGGCTGTCGCCGCGCCAGACGCGGCCAGTGCCGCAACTGACTTTAACGCAAGCTTTCGTCTTGGCGCTGTATTTGTGACCCGCCGGGCATTTGCCTTTGGGGGAAGCCTTGGGCGGCTCGGTATCCCCGCAATCCGCGTCGGCCAAGGCATTGCCGCCGGCTACTCCAAGACTGAGCAGCAGCATGCTGCCGAGCCACATGGATCGAGCAACATTTGCTAGAGCTCTCTCGCGTTTCATGATGCTTGTCCTTCGCTTCAGCGAGGCCCGCCGGCCTCGTCGCGATCTCACCACCATTCTCTGCCAAGGAAGGGCGGCAAGGCCAGGGCGGCCGCACGCAATCAGGCGATTTTGAGAGATGTGACGAAGTGTCATGTCTGGCGTGCCTCCATGGCCGCACGGGCTTTTGGCGTTGACGGAGGCGCATGCCGCCCCCCAGACTGAGCGTAGGACGCTGGGCAGCAGGGGATATATTCAATGGGGTCGGCTGCCCGCCTACGGGCCATTCTTGTGCTTTTTCTTGCGGTCGCCGTGGCGGGCCCCGAGCATCAGGCTATTGGCATAGAGAAGGACAAGGTGGTCCCTCCTGGGAGGCTGGTCATCGCTGGGCGGCGGCTTTTATGCGGCGGCACTCAGACGCTGCTTAGGGATTTCGAAGGCTTTGCCGTCTCCTCGACGGTGATCATGCTCAACATGCAGGCCCTGAACCCCCTGCCGCGACAGGTGCAGTGGCTGATCTACTATCATGAATGCGGGCACATCCGGTACGGCCCGAACGAGACTTCGGCCGATTGCTACGCGGTCAAGCGGGCGAGGCGCGAAGGCTGGCTCAACGACCAGGCGCTCGAGGACGTCTGCGCGGTGTTCAATATCGCGGGCCACGGCCCCGTGCATCCGGACCCCGACGAGCGTTGCACTCAGCTGCGCCAATGTTTCGTCAAAAAAGGCGGCGCGACCGCGCGCGACGGCGGCAGATAGCCACGTTCATGGCCCCTGGAGGCCGATTGCGCAAAGCCCGATCGCCTCGTAAGCTGGAAGCGCTATGAAGGATGCATCGACGAGACTTGAGGGGGCGCTGCTTGGCGTCCTCATCTTCGGGGCCTGCGCCTTTCAGCCGGGCTTCGCCCGCGCTCAGGAATCGACCTTTCTCGGCGGCTCAAGCGGCCCGACCCTCGATGAATATTTGAAGGAAGCGGGCCCCGGCGCGAAGCTCGTCGCCCAAGGCGAGCTCAAGATCGACGGCAGGCCCGTCAATTGCGGTAAGCGGCCGACGGTGTTGAATTCCAATTTCGACAGCTGGGGCGGCGCCTTTCCAGGCTTTGTGATCCTCAACACCAAGAAGATCACCGGGCTCTCCACGGCGGTGAAGCTCTATGTCTATAGCCACGAATGCGGGCACCAATTCGAAGGGCCCGACGAGACCAAGGCGGACCTCTTCGCCATCCGGCGCGGCGTGAAATGGGGCTGGCTGGACGCCGTCGGCATGGAAGACATCTGCACCTTCATCTCGACCCTGAAAGGCGACGCGGTGCATCCTCCGGGCCCGCAGCGCTGCGAGACCATGCGCAAATACTACACGCAGCTCATCGAGAGCGGCACCAGCCAGTCCGCGAGCGCGCCGGCGCAGCCGCCGAACGACAAGGCGAAGGCGCAAGCGCTCGCGCCCCAATAACCCACGGTCTTCCTTCCATCCTGAACTTTACAAAGCGCGCCGGGAGCGTCATTTGACCGGCTGATTCTGACGCGGGAGCGGAAGTCATGGAAAAATTTACCACGCTGACCGGCATCGCGGCGCCCTTGCCGATGATCAATGTCGACACCGACATGATCATCCCCAAGCAATATCTGAAGACCATCAAGCGCACGGGGCTGGGCACCGGCCTGTTCGCCGAGCTTCGCTATGACCAGGAGGGCAAGCCCCGCTCAGACTTCGTGCTGCACAAGCCGCCTTACCACCAGGCGAAGATCCTGATCACCGGCGACAATTTCGGCTGCGGCTCCTCCCGCGAGCATGCGCCCTGGGCGCTCTTGGATTTCGGCTTCCGCTGCGTCATCGCGCCGTCCTTCGCCGACATTTTCTACAATAACTGCTTCAAGAACGGCATCCTGCCCATCGCGCTGCCGCAAAGCGAGATCGACAAGCTGCTCGATGACGCTTCGCGCGGCGCCAACGCCACCATCACCGTCGATCTCGAGAATCAGGAGATCAGAGGCCCCGACGGCGGCGCGATCTATTTCGACATCGATCCGTTCCTGAAGCGCTGCCTGATCGAAGGCCTCGACGATATCGGGCTGACCATGGAGAAGGCCGACGCCATCGCGGCCTTCGAGGGTGAGAGAAAAATGCGCAGGCCTTGGGCCTAAGCGCAAGTCTCCATCCTATTCGAACGCCATCGGCGTTGAGCTCTGCTCGATCACTGGCTTGCCGTCCCGAGTGATCGTAAGTTGCGCGTGGTAAGTGCCCTCGGGCCAGCCGCCCGCGGGTACCCCTCGCTTTCCCGCTTGCAGCAAAATACTCGCTTTGTCCTCCACAAGCGTCTGCGTGTTGCGGAGCAACGGCTTGTCATCGTTATTCAGCGTGATCTCGACCACGTCGCCCTTCCTGACGTTGGCCGCCAAGACATAGGCCACGGCTGGCGTGTTGAAGTGCGGCGCCGGCAGCGCGGCGCCCTTATCGAGTTCCTCCTGGGTGACCTCATGGTCGGTGATGCCGAGCGCGAGGACCTTGGTTTCCTCGGCCGAAACTGCGGCGGCCGTTCCGCCAATCAAGACCAAAGCAAACAGCACCCTTGTCAGCATTTCTCTCTCCCGTTAGGCAAAGCCGCGAGGACTCGTCTTGACGCATGATCTTGTCCGAAAAGTCTGCGACTTTTCGGGATCGTGCTTAGCACAGGAACCGACCAAAGCATGACACGCTACAAATTATTGCTGCTCCCCGGCGACGGCATCGGCCCCGAGGTCATGGCCGAGGTCGGCCGCCTGGTCGGCTGGGTCAATGCAAGCGGCCTCGCCCGGATCGAGACCGAGACCGACCTCGTCGGCGGCTGCGCCTACGACGCCCATGGCGAAGCCATCTCCGAGGCGACCATGCAAAAGGCCCTTGCCGCTGACGCCGTCATGCTCGGCGCCGTGGGCGGCCCCAAATGGGACGGCGTGGCTTACGACCAGCGTCCCGAGGCTGGGCTCTTGCGCCTCCGCAAGGACCTTGAGCTGTTCGCCAATCTCCGCCCGGCCATCTGCTACCCGGCGCTCGCCGATGCCTCCTCGCTGAAGCGCGACCGCGTCGACGGCCTCGACATCATGATCGTGCGCGAACTGACCGGCGGCGTCTATTTCGGCGAGCCTAAACTGATCACCGACCTTGGCCACGGCCAGAAGCGCGCGGTCGACACGCAAGTCTACGAGACGTACGAGATTGAGCGCATTGCCGCTGTCGCCTTCGAGCTTGCGCGGAAACGCCGCAACCAGCTGCATTCGGCGGAGAAGCGCAACGTGATGAAGACCGGCGTGCTGTGGAACGAGGTGGTGACCCTCCTGCACAAGGAGCGTTACGCCGACGTGACGCTCCACCACATCCTCGCCGACAATTGCGCCATGCAGCTTGTACGCATGCCGAAGCAGTTCGACGTCATCGTCACTGACAATCTCTTCGGCGACATGCTGTCCGACGAAGCGGCCATGCTCACGGGCTCGCTCGGCATGCTGCCGTCCGCCTCGCTCGGCGCCGCCGACGCAAGCGGCCGCAGGCGCGCCCTATATGAGCCCGTGCATGGCTCGGCGCCCGATATTGCCGGGCGCGGCATCGCCAACCCGATCGCCACTATGGCGAGCTTCGCCATGGCGCTTCGCTATTCCTTCGATCAAGGCGCAACCGCAGACAGAATCGAGAAGGCCATCGCGGGCGTGCTCGATCAGGGCTTGCGCACCGCCGACATCGCGCAAGACGGTTGCCGCACCGTCGGTACCGCCGAGATGGGCGAGGCCATTATCGCCCAGCTGGATAAGGCCGTTTAAGGGCCCAAAGATTCGGACCGCCCAAGCGCTGGACACTCCCCTTGCCCGGAACCATACTCCGCCATCTTCGGGGTAACGGGGCCAAGGAGAATACACCCATGACGTCCACGCGTGCCGCTTTTATTGGAGCAGCGATTGCGCTTCTCATAAGTGGGGCAGCCCGCGCCGCCGAGGACAGCAGCGCCGGAGCACCCGACCCCGCCGCGGCCCCGCTGGCAGCCGATGCGGGCGCCCCCGTCCTCAGCGCCGAGGAGAAGGCCGAGAAGGACGCCCGCAAAGCCTGCAAGACCAAGATCTGCGGCATCCTCGCCAGCAAAGACCCGGTAGGCGACGACGTCTCCTGCGACATCGTCAAGACCTGGCGCGAGGCGGACATCACCAAGATGCTCGGCGGCAAGATCGACTGGCCGTGGGGCAAGGCGGTTTGCCAGTCGAAGCTCGAAGTGAAACGCGAGCCGCTGGCCAAAGCCATGAGCGAAGGCAGCTACGAAGTCGTCATGCCGGCGCAGAAGATGCGCTGTACCCTGGCGCGGAAGGCCGAGGGCGAGCCCTATGTGGTCGAGGTCTCGATGGCGCCCAAGGTCGCTTTCGAGAACGGCAAGGCGGTAACGGCGAGCCTCAATTGGGGCGAGGCTGACGCGCCCATGCTGGTCTATGCCTTGATCTATGCCGGCACCGGGCTCGACAATTCAGCCAACATCCTCGGGCCGGAGGTGGTCCGCATGGTGAACGAGTTCACCACCAAGAAATGCGCCGAGGTCAAGGGCGAGCTACCGGGCAACACGGGCAATTAGAGACGGAAGAGCGCCGATCCGCTTGGCGCCTGAATCACAGAGGCAAATATCGTGTACTTCGCCAGACCCTATCTCATCACGCTGGGCCGCGTTCTCTTGTCGCTGATTTTCATTCAGGCTGGCATCAGCAAGATCTTCGGCTACGCGGACACGCAAGCCATGATGGAGACCCACCGTATTCCGGGCATGCTGCTGCCGCTCGTCATCTTGGTCGAGGCCGGAGGCGGGCTCTGCGTGCTGCTCGGACTCTTCACCCGCTGGGCGGCGCTCGCGCTCGCCGGCTTCTGCGTGATTGCCGGGATCATTTTCCATTGGCAGCCCGGCGACATGATGCAGATGATCAACTTCATGAAGAACATCACCATCGCCGGCGGCTTTCTCGTGCTCGCGGGCTCAGGCCCCGGCGCGTTGGCGCTCGATAATCGGAGGCGCTGAACCTCCCCGCCTTTACATTCCGGGGGCATTCCCCTTACATCCCCCGCCAAACGCGAAGCGCCGTCTGCCTACGAAGGAACGAGAGTCATGGGTTACTACAAAGTCGCCGTCATCGGCGCCACCGGCAATGTCGGGCGGGAGATGCTCAACATCCTGGCCGAGCGGGAGTTTCCCGCCGACGAGGTCTTTGCGATCGCCTCGCGCCGGTCCATGGGCGTCGAGGTCTCCTATGGCGACCATCGCCTGAAATGCCAGGATCTCGAGCAGTTCGACTTCCGTGGGGTGGACTTCGCCTTGATGTCGGCCGGCTCAGCCGTCGCCAAGGAGTGGGCGCCGCGCATCGGCAGCCAGGGCTGCGTCGTCATCGACAATTCCTCCTGTTGGCGCTTGGACCCCGACGTGCCGCTCGTGGTGCCCGAGGTCAATGCCGACGCCGTGGTAGGCTTCCGCAAGAAAAACATCGTCGCCAATCCGAATTGCTCCACCGCCCAGCTCGTCGTGGTGCTGAAGCCGCTGCATGATTTGGCCAAGATCACGCGCGTCGTCGTCGCCACCTATCAATCGGTTTCCGGCGCTGGTAAGGAGGCCATGGACGAGCTGTGGAACCAGACCAAGGGCATCTTCGTCACCGATGCGCCGGAGGCGAAAGTCTTCACCAAGCAGATCGCCTTCAATGTCATTCCTCACATCGACGTCTTCATGGAGGACGGCTCGACCAAGGAGGAATGGAAGATGATGGCGGAGACCAAGAAGATCCTCGACCCGAAGATCAAGCTGACGGCGACCTGCGTGCGTGTGCCGGTGTTCGTCGGCCATTCCGAAGCGGTCAATGTCGAGTTCGAGCGCCCAATCACCGCTGCCGACGCGCGCAGGGTTCTGCGCGAAGCACCGGGCGTGCTGGTCGTCGACAAGCGCGAGCCAGGGGGCTACGTCACGCCGATCGAATGCGTCGGCGATTATGCGACCTATGTGAGCCGCATCCGCGAGGACCAGACCGTCGACAACGGCCTGTCCTTCTGGGTCGTGTCCGACAATTTGCGCAAAGGCGCCGCGCTCAACACGGTGCAGATCGCCGAGCTCATCATCAACCGCAACCTGCTCAAGAAGGCCGCCTAGCCGAGGTTTGGTCGGGTCACCGCTCGGTCAGCGCAGCGAAGCTGCCGGTCGCCTCATCGAGGCCTATCAGGCTTCCGCTCGCCAGATCGAAATGCAAGCCGTGCAGCGCGAGCAGTCCGGCCTCCTCCCGCTTGCGCACGAAGGGGAAGTTGCGCAGCTTTGCCAGCGACGACCTAACCCCGGCAAGCTCGAAGGCAGTCTCGTCGCCATAGGTGAACCCGTCGCTTTCGACGATTTTCAGTCCATCGAGCAGCGTCAGCCAGCTGCCGAGAAAGCCTCGCTCAGGCAACTTGTTTCTCACCTTCTGCCGGTAGGCTTCGATGCCTCCGCAACGGGAGTGTCCGAGCACGATAAGGCGCGGTACTTTCAATTCTTGCACCGCGAACTCGATCGCCGCGCTGGTACCGTGATGTTTGCCGTCGGGCTCATAGTTTGGCACGAGATTGGCGACATTGCGCAGGATGAACAGCTCGCCCGCCTCGACGTCGAAAATCGCCGACACGTCGATTCGCGCGTCGCAACAGGCGATCACCATCGCGCTCGGTACTTGGCCAAGCTCGGCCAGCTGCCGATAGCGGCCTTGGTTCGGCGCATGCCGGTCGCGGCGAAAGCGCCAATGACCCTCGATCAGGCTTCTCGGCAAACGCGACATGTTTCCCCGCTGCTGTTGTGTCGGCAGGGGACCATTTCAGTGTCAGTTGAGATTGTCTAGAGCGTTTTCCGATCAAAAGGCATCATATCTGGCATTTGACGCACCTCGCGAGTCGCCGCGATTCAATCAGCCCGGACCGGCGTCGGGGCCCATTCCTACACCGCGGGCGACGCCGCCAAGGGCTCCGAGGAGGCGGCTAAGTTCAAGAAATAGGCGAGAGGGATTAGCGCCGTTCGCTCGTTGCGCGGGCGGCGCCGGAGGCCCGCGCTCACATATGGATGGCGCGCTTGTCGGCGGCGAGCGCCGCTTCCTTCACCGCCTCGTTCAACGTCGGATGGGCGTGGCAGGTGCGGGCAAGATCCTCCGCCGAACCGCCGAACTCCATGAGCACCGCGGCCTCGGCGATCATGGTGCCGGCATCGACGCCGATGATATGCACGCCGAGCACGCGATCGGTCGCCTCGTCGGCTAGCACCTTGACGAAGCCTTCCGTCGTGCGGTTGACCTTGGCGCGGCCATTCGCGGTGAACGGGAATTTGCCGATCTTGTAGGCGATGCCTGCTGCCTTCAGCTCCTCCTCGGTCTTGCCGACCGACGCCACTTCCGGCGCCGTATAGATCACGCTCGGGATCACGTCGTAATTCACGTGACCAGCCTGGCCCGCGAGAATCTCGGCGATTGCGACGCCTTCTTCCTCGGCCTTATGCGCCAGCATCGGTCCTTCGATGACGTCGCCAATGGCGAAGATGCCCGGCACGCTCGTCGCGTAATGCGCATCGACAGGCACGCGCCCGCGATTGTCGGTCTTGACGCCAAGCTCAGGCAACCCGAGCCCTTGAGTGCGGGGGACGCGGCCCACGGCGACGAGCACGACATCGCAATCGAGCGTCTCCCGCGCGCCGCCGCCTGCGGGCTCAAGCGACACTGTGCAGGTGTTGCCCTTGGTCTCGACACCCAGGACCTTGGTGCCGAGCTTGAAGGCGATGCCCTGCTTTTGCAGGATGCGCTGGAACTGCTTGGCGATTTCACCGTCGAGGCCGGGCGCGATGCGGTCGAGCATCTCGACCACGGTCACTTGCGCGCCGAGCCGCCGCCACACCGAGCCAAGCTCAAGCCCGATATAGCCCGCGCCGATCACCACGAACCGCTGCGGCACCTTGGGCAGCGACAGCGCGCCGGTGGAGGAGACGATCCGCTCCTCGTCGATGGCGATACCAGGGATCGCCGCTACGTCTGAGCCCGTAGCGATGACGATGCTCTTCGTCGCCAAGGTCTGCTTGGCGCCGCCGGGGCCCGCTACCTCGACCTTTCCGGGAGCGATGATCCGGCCCTCGCCGTGAAACGGCTCGATCTTGTTCTTCTTGAGCAGGAATTCCACGCCCTGCACGTTCCCGGCGACACCCTCGTCCTTGAAGGCCTGCATGGCGCCAAGATCGAGCTCCGGCCTCACCTTGATGCCCATGGCGGCGAAGCCGTCCGCGGCTTCGGCAAAGCGCTCGCTCGCATGCAGCAGCGCCTTGGACGGGATGCAGCCGACATTGAGGCAGGTCCCGCCATGGGTGGCGCGCCTCTCCACCACGGCAACTTTCATGCCGAGCTGGGCGGCGCGGATGGCGGCGACATAGCCACCGGGCCCGGTGCCGATGACGATCAGATCGTAACTCATGGGGTTGTCAGGTCGCTCACTTCACTGTTCAGGCGTCAACGTTTCCTCGCCCTTGCCCGCGTCCCAAAGCCCCGTCAGGTCCGCCGTTAGCGCATAGACCACCGGCGTCGCGCTGGCCATGGCCTCGGCATCGTTGATCGGGTTTCTGAGCGGCCCGAAGGAATAGTCGGCATTACCGATGACCAATGCGGTCCGCACCTCCGGGCCCTCGCCGCGAGCGAGGACGGCAACGCTGAGTAACGCGACGATGCAAAGACTGATGCGAAGCAGACGCATCACGGGACGCCTCCGAAAAGTTCCAATCACCAACAAGTAGCAGTGACTGAAGCGCCGTTCCAGCTTCGCGTTGCTAAAGGTCGAGCACGAGCCGCTTTGGGTCCTCGATGGCTTCCTTGATATGCAGCAGGAAGGTGACGGCATCTTTGCCGTCCACGACCCGGTGGTCATAGGAGAGCGCGAGATACATCATTGGCCGCGCCACGATCTGCCCCTCCCGCACCACGGCGCGCTCCTCGATCCGATGCATGCCGAGAATGCCGGACTGCGGCGCGTTGAGGATCGGCGTCGACAGCATCGATCCATAGATGCCGCCATTGGAGATGGTGAAGGTGCCGCCTTGCATCTCCTCCAGCCCAAGCTTGCCGTCCCGCGCGCGCACCCCGAAATCGGCGATTGCCGCCTCGATCTCGGCGAGGCTCATGCGGTCGGCGTCGCGCAACACCGGCACCACGAGCCCGCGCTCGGTGCCGACTGCGACGCCGATATGGTAGTAGTTCTTGTAGACGATGTCGGTGCCGTCGATCTCGGCGTTGACCGCGGGGATGTCCTTCAGCGCCTGCACGGCCGCTTTGACGAAAAAGCCCATGAGGCCGAGCTTGACCCCGTGCTTCTTCTCGAATGCCTCACGGTAGTCGCCCCTGAACTCCATCACTGCGCCCATATCCACGTCATTGAACGTGGTGAGCATGGCGGCGTTGTCTTGCGCCTCCTTCAGGCGCCTGGCGATGGTCTGGCGCAGCCGCGTCATGCGCACCCGCTCTTCCCGGGCTTCGTCCTCGGGGGCGATGGGCGGACGGGGCGCCGGTGGAAGCTTCGGTTTCCGCTCGCGGGCGAGCAGCGCCGCCGCAGCGCTGGCGGCTTCGCCAATAGGGGTGACCGCAGCCGCCTGGGCGAGCACATCCTGCTTCAGCACCTGCCCACGGCGCCCGGAGCCCTGCACGGCGCTTGCCCCAAGACCGCTCTCGGCGAGTAGCTTGCGGGCGGATGGTGACGGCAGCATCTCGTCGTTGCCGGTATCGCTGACCTCTTCCCGGCGCATCGGCTCGCGCTCGAGCGCGGCGGCTTGGGGACGGGGCTTCGGCATCTCTGCCGGCGACGGTGGGGCACTTGCGGCCGCTGGCGCGGGCTTGGCGGCCTCGCCCGTCTCGACTGGCGCACTCGCCATCGACGGTTTCGCCTTGCCGGCACCCTCGCCGATGGCACCGAGCAAGGCACCCACCGGGACGGTACCTCCGGTCTTGACGACAATCTCCGAAAGCACGCCGGAAGCTAGCGCCGGTACCTCGACGGTCACCTTGTCGGTCTCTAGCTCGACCAGCGGCTCATCGGCGATGACGCTGTCGCCGACCTGCTTGAGCCATTTGCCGACGGTCGCCTCGGTAATGGACTCCCCAAGGCTCGGAACGCGGATCTCTGTGGCCATGACCTGTCGTCCCCTTCCCCCTGGCTCGTCCTAACCCAACGCCTCGTCGAGCAGCGCCTTGAGCTGAAGCTGATGCTTGCGCACCAGGCCTACGGCGGTGGCCGCGGAAGCCGGCCGGCCCGCATAGCGCGGCCGCTTGTGCCTCGCGTCGATATGGTCGAGCACCCAGGAGAGGTTGGGCTCGATGAAGCTCCAGGCCCCCATATTCTTCGGCTCCTCCTGGCACCACACCATCTCGGCGCCGGCAAAACGCGACAGCTCCTGGATCAGGGCGCGGGCGGGAAACGGATAGAGTTGCTCGACCCGCAACAGATAGACATCGTCCACCCCGAGCTTCTCGCGCTCCTCGTAAAGGTCGTAATAGACCTTGCCGGAGCACAGCACCACGCGCCTAATCAGGGCGTCGGGCTTGAGCTTGATCGCTTCGCCTTCGAGGAACTGCGCATCGTCCCACAACAGCCGGTGAAAGCTCGATCCGGGTCCGAATTGGGCGAGATCAGATACCACGCGCTTGTGACGCAACAGCGACTTCGGCGTCATCAGCACGAGCGGCTTGCGGAATTGGCGGTGTAGCTGGCGCCTGAGCGCATGGAAGTAGTTCGCGGGCGTCGTGCAGTTGACGATCTGCCAATTGTCCTCGGCGCAGAGCTGGAGAAAGCGCTCGAGCCTGGCCGAGGAGTGCTCCGGGCCCTGGCCTTCGTAACCATGCGGCAGCAGCAGCACGAGGCCGGACATGCGGAGCCATTTGCGTTCGCCCGAGGAGATGAACTGGTCGATGATCACCTGCGCACCGTTGGCGAAGTCGCCGAACTGCGCCTCCCACAGCACGAGCGCGTTCGGCTCGGCGAGGCTGTAGCCATATTCGAAGCCGAGCACCGCCTCCTCGGAGAGCATCGAGTTGATGACCTCGAACTCCCCTTGGATCTTCGAAATGTGTTTGAGCGGGGTGTATTTCTTCTCGTTCACCTGATCCATCAGCACGGAATGCCGCTGGGAGAAAGTGCCACGCTCGCTGTCTTGTCCCGATAGCCGCACGCGGAAGCCCTCGGTCAGCAACGTGCCGAGGGCGAGCGATTCCGCCGTGGCCCAGTCGATGCCGGCCCCGTCCTCGATCATCTTGCGGCGCCCGGCGACGATGCGCGCCACCGTCTTGTGCGGCGTGAAGCTCTTAGGGATGGTGGTCAGCTTGCGGCCGACCTCCTTCAGCACGTCGAGATCGACGCCAGTGTGGCCCCGCCGTGCCCCCTCCTCGGCATGGCCGATGCCAGACCATCTGCCGTCGAGCCAGTCGGCGTGGTTCGGACGATAGGTGTCGCCAGCGGCAAACTCCTCCTCCAGCAGAGCACGGAAGTCGGCCTGCATATCGTCAACCTCGGCACGGGTGAACAGCCCTTCCTCAATCAACTTGGCGGCATAAATCTCGGTGACGCGCGGATGCTCACGGATGCGGGCGTACATCAGGGGCTGGGTGAAGGCGGGCTCGTCGGCTTCGTTATGGCCGTGGCGCCGGTAGCAGAACATGTCGATGACCACCGGCTTGCCGAAGCGCTGGCGAAACTCCATGGCGATCTTGGTCACATGCACAACGGCTTCCGGGTCGTCGCCGTTCACATGGAAGATCGGCGCGTCGATCATCTTGGCGACATCGGACGGATAGGGCGATGAACGCGCGAAGCGCGGCGCCGTGGTGAAGCCGATCTGATTGTTGACGATAAAGTGCAGCGACCCCCCGGTACGGTGACCGCGCAAGCCCGAGAGACCGAAGCACTCGGCCACCACGCCCTGCCCGGCGAAAGCGGCATCGCCGTGCAGCAGCAACGGCAGCACCTCTCTCCGTTCCTTGTCTTGGAGCTGGTCCTGCTTCGCCCGCACCTTGCCGAGCACCACGGGATCGACGATCTCCAGATGCGACGGGTTTGCGGTCAGCGACAGATGCACGCGGTTACCGTCGAACTCGCGGTCGGAGGAGGCGCCGAGGTGATATTTCACATCGCCCGACCCCTCGACCTCGTCGGGATTGGCCGAGCCTCCCTTGAACTCGTTGAAGATTGCCCGATAGGGCTTCGCCATCACATTGGCGAGCACGTTGAGCCGCCCACGATGGGGCATGCCGATGACGATGTCCTTCAGCCCAAGCTGACCGCCGCGCTTGATCACCTGCTCGAGCGCAGGAACCATGGATTCGCCGCCGTCGAGCCCGAACCGTTTGGTGCCGGTGTATTTCACGTCGATGAAGCGTTCGAAGATCTCCGCCTCGATCAGCTTCTTGAGGATCGCCTTCTTGCCTTGCGAGGTGAAGCGGACTTCGCTGTCGGCGCCCTCGAGCCGCTGTTGGACCCAAAGGCGCTGCTCGGGATCGGAGATGTGCATATATTCGGTGCCGATATGCTGGCCGTAGATGCGCTTTAGGATTTCGAGCACCTGCCTGAGCGTGCCGAATTCGAGGCCGAGCGCGCCGCCGAGAAAGATCGGACGGTCGTAATCCGACTTGGTGAAGCCGTAGGTCTTGGGCTTGAGCTCCGGATGCTCCCGGCGCGCGCTCAATTCGAGCGGATCGAGTTTGGCGACGAGATGGCCCCGCGTGCGGTAGGCGCGGATCAGCAGGCGGGCATTAAGGGAGTCGCGGGCCACAGCGACCGCCTGCTCCGCCGTGATCGTGCCCGGCTGCCCTTGCTCGATAGCCGCGCCCGAGACGCCGTCCGACGGCTTCCAGGACGGCCCTCGCGCCTCCGCGAGCACGTCGTCCAGGTCGTCGTTCAGGCTAGCGAAGAACGCCTGCCACTCGGCGTCGACCGATTTCGGATCCCGCTGGTAGCGGGCGTAGAGCTGCTCAAGATAAGGGGCGTTGGCGCCATTGAGAAACGACGTGCTGGCAAACACGTCGTTCAGTTCGTGCCGCGTCATGTGATCAACCTTGCCGGTATTTCCTGCTACCGGCCTGCCGGGCAAAAAAGGCGAGCTTTGGGCCGCTCGGACCTAACCCCCATTTAATACGCGTGCAAGCGTCGTTCCAAGGGTTGCCGGTGAATTTGCCATGACAATTCCCGCCTCACGCATTGCCTCAATTTTGTGCTGTGCATCGCCTTTGCCGCCGGAAATCACGGCACCGGCGTGGCCCATGCGCCGGCCCGGCGGTGCGCTCACCCCGGCGATGAAGCCGACCACCGGCTTCTTTTTCTTGGCCTTGGCGAGGAACGCCGCCGCCTCTTCCTCGGCGTTACCGCCGATCTCGCCGATCATGATGATCGCCTCGGTCGCGTCGTCATCGAGAAACAGCGTGAGGCAATCGACGAAATTCGTGCCGTTCACCGGATCCCCGCCAATGCCGATGCAGGTCGACTGGCCAAGACCAACGGCCGTCGTCTGGGCCACGGCCTCATAGGTGAGCGTGCCCGATCGCGACACGATGCCGACCGTTCCGGGCCGGTGGATGTGGCCCGGCATGATGCCGATCTTGCATTGATCGGGCGTGATGATGCCGGGGCAATTCGGGCCGATCAGGCGTGTCCGCGAGCCGCTAAGTGCACGCTTCACCTTCACCATGTCGAGCACGGGAATGCCCTCGGTGATGCACACCACGAGCGGGACGCGTGCATCGATCGCCTCCAGCATCGCATCGGCGGCGAAGGCGGGCGGCACATAGACGACGCTCGCATTGGCGCCGGTCTCACGCACGGCCTCGCGCACGGTGTCGAACACGGGTAGGCCGATATGCATGGTGCCGCCCTTGCCGGGCGTGACGCCACCGACCATGCGCGTGCCATAGGCGATGGCCTGCTCGGAATGGAAAGTCCCTTGTGCGCCGGTGAAGCCCTGGCAGATCACGCGGGTGTTGCGGTAAACGAGCACTGACATTAGGCGGCTGCCCCCGGCATGTTCTATCCCCGTTTGAGCACGGCGTTGATGTTGTCGTCGAGGGGCAGGCGAAGCGGAATGAGCAGCTTCAGCCTCAGCCCGCCATCGCCCACCATGGATTTTAGCGACTGGGTGGTGAAGTAGTTCACGTGATCGGGGTAGCGAAAGCCGCACCATTTAGCCCCGGGCAGGCGCCGGTTCAGGCTCCCGTAATTCGGCACGCGCACATGGATGGCGCCGTCATCGGCGAGCACGCGGGAGCACTTCTCAAGCAACGCTTTCGGCTGCGCTTCGTGCTCGAGAAAGGAGCGCAACAGAATGCCGGTGAAATAGCGGTCCGGGAATTCCCTCACCCCCTCCACCGCCGGTGCATGGATGGCGTGGCCGCCGCGGGTGCGCATTTGCGAATCAGCCGCTCGGCACAGCTCCTCGGAAATCTCGATGCCGAAGGGGATAAAAGGCCCCGGCACTTTCTTGCCCAAACCGCAGCCGACGTCCAGCACGCGGCCCGGCGCGAACATGCGCTTAAGCCGTCCGGCGATCCCCGGAGAGTAGATGCCGGCGCGCCAGCGCGTCATGCGATCAATCCACATACGGACGGGGCTACGCGCTTTCCGCCGCTCGACCTCGGCCACCCGCGTTTTCTCCCAGGCGAACTCGCTGACCAGATGCTCGTATTTGGGCGGATTGCGCAGATAGACAAAATTGCAAGCGGGGCATTCCACGACCTGCCAGGGGGCAGCCGAATAGTCGGGCAGCGATTGAAACGCTTCGCCCCCGCATTGCGGGCAACGCCGCGTCACCCCGTCAACGAACGCCATCGCTACGCCCCTACGCGAAGGTATGAGCATACCCGTCCCGCCACACCCTGCGAGAAGCGTTCTTGCCGCACGAACGTCAAGCGGCGGCCTTGACTGCCGCCACGATCTTCTTGGCGGCGTCGTCGAGATCGTCGGCAGGGATGATGGCAAGCCCCGACTCTTGCAGCAGCGCCCTACCACGCGCAACATTGGTGCCTTCCAGCCGCACCACGAGCGGCACGGCGATATGGATCTCATGCGCGGCGGCGATGATGCCTTCCGCGATGGTGTCGCAGCGCATGATGCCGCCAAAGATATTCACTAGCACGCCCTGCACATGCGGATCGGACAGGATCACTTTGAATGCCTCCGCGATCTTCTCCTTCGATGCGCCCCCGCCCACATCGAGAAAGTTCGCCGGCTCGCCGCCATAGAGCTTGATGATGTCCATGGTCGCCATGGCGAGCCCCGCGCCGTTCACCATGCAGCCAATGGTGCCGTCGAGCTTCACATAGGATAGGCCGAGCCGCGAAGCTTCGACCTCCGTCGGCTCCTCCTGGTCGAAGTCGCGCAACGCGGCGATGTCGGGATGCCGGAACAGCGCGTTGTCGTCGAATGCCATCTTGGCGTCGAGGGAGATCAGCGCGCCCTGCTTGGTCACCACCAGCGGATTGATCTCGATCAGGCTCGCATCCTTTTCGAGGAACAGCCGGTAGAGCGCAGCGACCAGCGCGGCGCAGCTTTTGGCCTGTTCGCCCTCAAGCCTCAGGGCCGAGGCGATGATGCGGGCATGGAACGGCCACAGACCGGACGCGGGGTCAACGGTGAGCGTAGTGATCTTCTCCGGGCTTGCCGCCGCGACCGCCTCGATGTCCACGCCGCCTTCGGTCGAGGCGATGAAGGCGACGCTGCCAGCGTCGCGGTCGACCAGAAGCGATAGATAGAGCTCGCGCGCGATCGTCGTGTCCTCGACCACATAGACCTGGCGCACAAGCCTGCCCTTGGGGCCCGTCTGCGGCGTGATCAGCGGCTTGCCCAGCATGCGCTCCGCTTGCCTGCGAAGCTCGTCGATGCTTTTCACGAGCTTGATGCCGCCGCCCTTGCCTCTGCCGCCCGCGTGGATCTGCGCCTTCACCACCCAGGCATCGGTCTTGAGGTCCCTGGCAGCAAGCGCGGCCTCCTCCGCGGAGACGGCCACCCGGCCCTCAGCCACCGGCGCGCCATAGGCGCCGAGCAGCGCTTTGGCCTGATACTCATGGATATTCATGCGTTCGATTTCCCCACTGTCGGGCAGTTGCGCTCAAGCCGCCGATGCAGCGAGGCCCGGCGCAATTCTTTGGCAGAGCTCGACGAGGGATTTCACGGAGTCCACGGACCGCATGAAGGCTTCGCGCTCATGGGAGGTGAGATCGAGCTCGATGACCCGCTCGACACCCTTGGCGCTGATGATGACGGGAACGCCAGCGTAAAGCCCTTTCACGCCATACTCGCCGTTCAAATAGGCGGCACAAGGCAGCACGCGCTTCTTGTCCTTGAGATAGGACTCGGCCATTTCGAGCGCGGCCGCCGCCGGCGCATAAAAGGCGGAGCCCGTCTTGAGCAGACCGACGATCTCGGCGCCGCCGTCACGCGTCCTCTGCACGATCACGTCGAGCCGCTTCTGGGTGATCCAACGCATGCGCACGAGATCGGTGAGCGGAATGCCGGCCACGGTCGAATAGCGGATTAGCGGCACCATGGTGTCGCCATGACCGCCCAGCACCATCGCGGTCACGTCCTCGGCCGAGACGTCGAACTCCTCGGCGAGGAAAAACCGGAACCTCGCGGAATCAAGCATGCCGGCCATGCCAACCACCTTGTTGCGGGGCAGTCCGCTCGTTTTCTGCAGCGCCCAGACCATGGCGTCGAGCGGGTTGGTTACGCAGATGACGAAGGCTTCCGGCGCGTATTTGCGCAAACCGGCGCCTACCTGCTCCATGACCTTGAGATTGATCTCGAGCAAATCGTCGCGGCTCATGCCGGGCTTGCGCGGCACGCCTGCGGTGACGATCACGACGTCGGCGTCCTTGATTTCCGCATATTCATTGGCGCCCTTGAATTTCGGGCTATAGCCTTCGACGGGAGCCGCTTGCGACAGGTCGAGCGCCTTGCCTTGCGGCACCCCGTCGGCGACGTCGAACAGCACGACTTCGCCGAGATCCCTGATGCCCGCAAGATGCGCGAGCGTGCCGCCGATCTGTCCCGCTCCGATCAGCGCAATCCTGCTGCTCGCCATGGCGTCCCTCTCCTTGGTTTTCCGTCCCAGCCGGCCAAGCCGCGCCGGTATGTTCGCAGCCTTTGGTTACTGGCAATTGCACCAACGTGCAAGGTCATGGCGCCCCTCAAACCGGCTCGCCGGTATCGCCGCTGCGCCTCCGCCGCTGTCTCAGATAAGCGTCCGAGCGCATCTCCATCAGCCGCGAGGCGGTGCGGGCGAAGCTCTCGGCACCGTCGCCGTCCCGGTAAAGCGCCTGCGGCTCGGCCTCTGCCGAGGCTATCAACCCGACGCCGTTGTCGTAAAGCACGTCGATCAGGGTGATGAGGCGCCGCGCTTCGTTGCGCTGCTCGGGGCCAAGCACCGGAATCCCCTCCACCATCAACGTGTGATAGGTGTGGGCAATGCGCTGATAATCGAGCGAGCCCAAGGGCGCCTGGCAGAGATCGGCGAAGGAGAAGCGCGCCACCCCAAGCGCTGCCTGCGGCACGAGGATGCTGCGCCCCTTGTGGTTGAGGGTTGCGGGTGCGCCGCGCTCCTTACCCGTGAGCTTGCGCCAGCTTGCGTCCATGGCGGCGCCTGCGCGCGCGTCGGCCGGCATCAGATAGAGATCGCTCGCTTGCAGCTTTTCCAGCCGGTAATCCTTGGCTGCCTCCATCTCATGGGTCTCCATGCGCTGCTCGATCAGCGCGATGAAGGGATTAAACAGCGGGCGGTTGAGCCCGCCCCGGTAGAGGTCGCGGGGAGAAGTGTTGGACGTGGCCACGATCACCACATTGCGCAGGAATAGGTACTGGAACAGCCGGCCGAGGATCATGGCGTCGGCGATGTCGGTCACCTCCAGTTCGTCGAAGCAAAGCAGGGCGGCGCCTGCGGCGATGGCATCCGCGGCGCTCGCGATCGGGTCGGCGGCCGCCTTTTGGGCGTGCTCGATCGCATCATGCACCTCGGCCATGAATTCCTGGAAGTGGACCCGGCGCTTCGGCGCGAAAGGGACGGCCTCGAAGAAGAGGTCGAGCAGCATGGTCTTGCCGCGGCCAACGCCGCCGTAAAGATACAGGCCCTCCGGGCTCATGCGGCGCTTGCGGGCGAGCGGGTTGAGCAAGTCGCCGAACCGCGGCTCGGTGTAGTGCGCAAGCCGGTTGCCGAGGAGCTGCAGCTTCTCGGCGGCAAGCTCCTGCGCGGTGTCAGGGGCGAGCTCGCCCTTGAACACCATGGAGCGGTAGCGTTGGAGAGGACCGTCCTTCATTGCAGCTCGTTCATTCCGTCATGTCGCCGCCCTGGGCAAGCCCTAAGGAGGCAACCCTTGGCGCTGTCGAGCGCCCGCCCGATCGGCTATGCTCTAAGCGAAGAGACGGCGCGGGGCCAAGAGGGGGCTCGATGGCGAAGCAGCGGCCGGCCAAACAGCCGAGCGGGGATGACCCTCGGGTGAACCCGCAATTCGACGAGGATCAGCTCGAGGAATCGATCGAGGTCAGCGGCGTGGCCCTCGTGGTGTGGGCGGCGCGGCTCAGCCTCTTTTTCCTCATCCAAAGCGCGATCATGCTCGCCTCTTACGCCTATTACGGCTTCGGCACCGACCCGAGCCATTTCGGCCCAGGCTTTCGCCTCGATCCGATCCACGCCAGCATCAATCTCGTCTGGGGGCTCATCGGCAGCGTCGTCGGCTTCTTCATGCCACGCTATTCCATCGCCTTCGTGCTCGCCGTCGCCGTCTTCTATACGCTGTTCGCCGGGTTCGGGACCTTCACCTCCGACCATTTCGGCATGCGGCTCGACTTTGTCGACAACGCACTAAACTGGCTGCTGGCGCTGACCGCCTGGTCCATCGGCATTTATGCCCTGTGGCAGGCAAGCCTCCGCGCCGACCCGCCAGGCGCCTCGGGCGCTTAAGGCTGAACTTCCGTCGTGAGCGGCCGGTCCTTCGGCTTCACCCGCACCACGACGATCTTCGCCGGTTGCGTCCGGCTCAGATTCAGCCCGCGATGCACGACGTTCGGCGCCACATAGACGGCCTCGCCCCGCTTCAGCGGCTTCGAGCCCTGTCCGTCGATCTGCAGCGTCAGCGTGCCTTCAAGCTCATAGTCGAACTCGTGGGCGTCAAAGTGGGTGTGCCAGGGCACGGAAGCGCCGGGCGGAAAGGTGTAGACCTGCATGTTGACCTCCTTGCCGGGCTCGCCGGCGAGGTCCGCAACCAAGAGCTGCTCTCCCGTGACCGCGCCCGGCGCGCGCGGCGAGCGCTCGAGCACCAGCGCTAGGCCTACGACACACACCACCACCCCGGTGGAGATCAGGGCCTTATTGAACGTCATGGGCGCGGGTCTCCTTGAGGTTTCAGGGCGAAGATGCGCACAGCCGCGGCATAGGCATTGAGATCGAACGCCTGCAGGGCTTGCCTAAGATCCTCGTGGAACCCGCTCGCGATTTCGCCACTCGTGGCTTCGACGCTTGGCGCCGCTGTGACGCCTTGTGCCGACGCGCAGCAGCTCGGTTTTGCCTCTGGCGCCGACGCAGGCGCGCAACAGCCTGGCGTGTCCTCCGATGCCTTCGGCGCGCAGCAGCCTTCCTTGGCGTTCTCTGCGCTCTTGGGCGGGCAACAGGACGCCTCGGCCTCGTCCGGCACGGGCTCTTCGGATGCCTTGGACCCGCAGCAGCCCGCCTTGCCTGCCTCCTTGTACACGTTGAGATCAGCGCCGGTCGGCACCACTTGTGCATGGATGAAGCCTGCGCGTCCGAGCTTCTGAAGAGTGTTCTCGACGGTGAGCGCACCGGCGATGCAGCTCACCCACGCCGTCACATCGGCCGCCAATTCGACAGGGAGCGGACATTTTAACGCGATATCGCTGATGGCCAAGCGCCCGCCCGGCTTTAGCACGCGGAAGATCTCGGCCAGCGCCGCATCCTTGTCGTCGACGAGGTTAAGCACGCAGTTGGAGATCACACAGTCGACGCTGCCGCTCGTGAGCGGCATGACCTCCAGGCTCGCGTGATGGACCTCCACATTGGCGTAGCCCCCGGCCGCCGCGTTGCGCCTCGCCAGCGCGACCATCTCCGGCGTCATGTCGATGCCGATGGCGCGCCCCTTCGGCCCCACGGCGCGGGCCGCGAGAAACAGGTCGAGGCCACCGCCGCAGCCAAGATCGACCACGGTCTCGCTTTCTTTAAGCGAAGCAAGCGCAACCGGATTGCCGCAGGAGAGGCCCATATTGGCGCCGGCCGGGATGGCGGCCAAATCCTCCTCGCCATAGCCGAAGGCCGAAGCGATGCGCGCCAACGCGTCAGACCTGGCGCCGAAATCCTCCCGCGCCACCCGGGCATATCCATCCCGCACGGCCTCTTTCCGGCTGCTCATGCTTGTGCCTCGCTGTCGAATTCGCCTGGCGATGAATAGCCCATCCGCCGTAAGCCTCCTAGCTTGCTGCTCCTCCGTCATCCCAGCGGAAGCCGGCATCCAACGGGCGAAGCGCAAAGCCAAAGACTGGACCCCGGCCTTTGCTGGGGTGACGAGATTCGTGGGTTCGGTCCGGCCCAACCACAGGGGGCATTCCGGCGAAAGCCGGAATCCACTAGCCACCTGTCTGCGGATCCCCGCCCCTTGCGGGGATGACGTGGGGCGTGGCGCGCTAATAGGCCCCGGCGTTGAGCTCGACTTGAGGCTCGATCGGCGCCCAACCCGCCTCCGGCACAGTGTCCCCCGCAAGCGGCGGCCCGAAGGCGATATCCGGCGAAACATAGACCCCGGCGCTGAACGGTCCGAGGTCGACATCCACATCGGGGAGAAAGGATACGCCCAGCCCGATATAGCTGTAGCTGCCGCCGAATTCGCCTTGCTGGGAAAAGTCGTTGGCGTAGGCGGGGGCGGAAGCGAGCGCTGACGCTAGTGTCGCGCCGCTTAGCAGCGCGAGGGCGGCCGCGCTTTTGGAGAGACTGTTTGCCATCCGATAGGCTCCTTTGACCATGCCCCTCCGCTGGGAGGGCAACGTAGAATGGCTGACAAAGGTTCCTGATTGATGAGCGGATCCCTCCCCGCGAGGCTAGGGACAAAGCTGGGGGCGCTAGCCTAGGACGGGTTCAGCGGTCCTCGCGCTTCAAGGCGCGGAAGAAATCGACGTTAGGGCAGAACTCCGCGGGCTCGCCGGAGTTCTCCAGGAACCAGCTCCGGCAGGCGCCTTCACACTGGCACTTGCGGCAATTGTCCCGGGCCCGGACGAAACCGTCGCCGGCGCGCACGGCAGCAACCAGATCGACGCCCTGAGCCTCGATCATCTCGTCCATCAGCTCGTGCCGACGAAGCACACTGGCAAACATCGGCCAATGACGCGGTGACGTCGCCATCGAGCACCTCCCCTTTTCGGGCGATGAGCCGCGCACAAACGCGCACAAAGCGGCCGTTGTTTCTTATTTTGCCATTTGAGGCGACGGCTGCGGAGGCGTCGTTGATCCAGATCAAATTCCTGGCGCGCGGCATTGCCGCAGGGCGGTGCTTCAGCTCGGCCGCTAGCCATTCCTTCACCACACGCCATAATTGCGCGGGAGCCCCAAACCGCCCGTTAGCGGGCGCCATGACAGACTGCCTCCAAAATAAGGGAGGTACTGTCATGCTTTATCGATCAGGGACGGCGCGGGTTGCGTTTGCCTCTGTCGCCGCCGGCGCGGCGTTCGCCTTCTGCGCGGGCGTCGTCCTCATGACCGCCGCCTGCGGCGTAAGGGTGTCCGCGTCCGACTTTCCGGTGCTCAAGCTTTCCAGCGCCGCTGATGCCGAGGTGGTGAAGAAGTAAGGGCTACGGGCAGCGCGCGCGCCTGGACAGAGCCCTTTTCGCCTCTCCCCGATTGGGAGAGGCCGGCTGGGCCGCCATTTAGCGGAGTGGCCGGACTCCCTAATAGGGAGAGGGGGTAATTTCAGCGCGCCGGCGCGGCGCAGAGTCCCAATCGGATCTGCATCACTCCAATTGCGGGGAGTGGCGCATCAGCGGCACTGACCAGGGCAGTACCACGAGCGGAATCGCGCCGCTCTCATCGCCGACCTCCACCACCCAATCCTCACCCGCCTCTACCGCCTGGGTGCGGAGGCGGTAGACCAGATGCATCGCGTGCCAATGGGCGGCGTTGAGCCCGGTCAGTTCGACACCTTGCGTGTCCCGCACCGGATTGGTGGGCGACACGAGATGGAAGAAGTAACGCGGCATGATCCCTCTAAGCCCCCGTCCGATGCCTGAGATCTCTGTCAAGGCGGCTTAAGTCACGCTCGGTTCTCCGCGTGGCCGTTGGGGGAGCCTTGGGGGCGAGGCGGCGTGCGAGCGAGATCAACGTGGCGTCGCCGCCCTCGGGGTCGCCATGGGCGCCGAGTGTCTTCTGCACCACCTCGTGGATGGTAATGTCGATATGCTTGAGCGTGTTGAGCACCTCGGTGGCAAGCCGCATATAATGGTCGCGGATCAGAGCGGTATGTTCGTGCTGCCGGCGAAGCTCCTCATTGACCGCGCGGAGCTTGGCGAGCTCTTGCTCCTGGGCGCCTGAGCGGCTCCGGTGGCCGTCCCGCTCGCTAATGAGACGCTGGATCGCCGCAGAGAGAGTCTCGGCCTCGTCCGGCGGCTCCGGCTGGCGGAGAGGGACGATCTCCTCCCTGGGAGGCTCTTTGGCTGGCTCTCTCCTGCCGGAGTCTTTAGCGGGGGTTGATGGTATGTTGGTGTTGAAAGCTGTGGCGGTTTTCAGAGATTCGATCATGACTATCACTCCCCTCCCTTGAATCGAAGCTAGGAAGGAATAGTTATCGACCTAGGCTCTATTACGGCGATGCAATATATTCGCCAAGCGGTTGGGTTTTTTCCCGCAGACTGGTTAAGATGATAATCCAATTCTTCGTATTTTAGCTAAAATTGCATCTATCATCGGTGCAAAAGGCCGGAAGAGAACCGATCTATAAATCTATAACTATAAATCTATAATCTGTATTTCATAGAATTTCGGGCCAACGCGAGAGCGGTACCGGGCCGCTCCCGACCAATTCAGTTGCACTTGCAACTTATTGTCATGTAAGATAGGCATGGTGCTTATGTATTCAGCACGTCCGCTGAAGCCGCGAAAGGGGGTCCATGCTGAGCCCGGTGAAGGCAGCCGACATCCAGAATTTGACCGACGCCCAAGCGTCGCCCGATTTGGAAGGCTGGCGGCACGCGAAAACCGTGCCCTCCCTGGCCGAGGTGTTCGGCAGCATAAGGACCAGGCCCTCGGGCCCGCTTTGGCGGAAGCTCCTTGCCTTTCTCGGCCCCGGTTATCTCATCGCCGTGGGCTATATGGACCCCGGCAATTGGGCGACGTCGCTCGCCGGCGGCTCGAAATTCGGCTATACGCTGCTTTCCGTCGCGCTCCTCTCCAACCTGATGGCGATCCTGTTGCAGGCGCTCTGCGTGCGCCTCGGTGTCGCCTCGGGGCGCGACCTCGCGCAAGCCTGCCGCGACGCCTTTCCACGCTGGGTTAGCTGGCCGCTCTGGGCACTCGCCGAGTTCGCCATCTGCGCCACGGATCTCGCCGAGGTGATCGGCACGGCCATCGGGCTCAATCTGCTATTCGGCATTCCGCTCGAGATCGGCGTGCTGCTGACCGCGCTCGACGTGTTCTTGATCCTGTGGATGCAGGCGCTGGGCTTTCGCTGGGTCGAGGCCTTTGTCGTGGCCATGCTGCTGGTGATTGCCGTCTGCTTCGGCATTCAGATAGCCATGGCAGATCCTGATTGGGGCCAGGTGATCCGTGGCTTCGCGCCAACGATCGAGATCGTGAAGAACCCCAACATGCTCTATCTCGCCCTCGGCATCCTCGGCGCGACGGTCATGCCGCATAATCTCTATTTGCATTCGGGCATCGTGCAGACGCGGGCCTATGGCAGAAGCGTGCCGGAGAAGCGCGAGGCGATCATGCTCGCCACGACCGACTCGACGATCGCCCTGATGTTCGCGCTGACCATCAACGCCTCGATCCTGATCCTCGCCGCATCCACCTTTCACCGCACCGGCCAGACCGAGGTGGCCGAACTCGGCCAGGTCTATGGCTTCCTGGCGCCGCTGCTCGGCTCGGCCATCGCGCCGTCTTTGTTTGCCATTGCGCTGCTGTGCTGCGGGCTGAACTCGACGGTGACGGCAACCATGGCGGGGCAGATCGTCATGGAGGGCTTTCTCGATATCCGCCTGCCGCCCTATCTGCGGCGACTGGTAACGCGGGGCATCGCGATCGTGCCGGCGGCCGTCGTCACCATCTGGTATGGCGAGCAGGGCACGGCAAAGCTCTTGATCCTGTCTCAGGTGGTGTTGAGCCTCCAGCTCCCCTTCGCCATCGTGCCGCTGGTGATGTTCACGGCGGACAAAGGCAAGATGGGGCAGCTCGTCTCGCCGCGCTGGGTGACGGCGCTCGCGGCGGTGACGGCGCTGGTCGTCATAGCGCTGAACATTAAGCTGCTCTGGGACTTCTTCGGCGCGTTGTGAGGGGCTTCTTTCTTGCGCTGCCGCGCTTCGCGCGCTTGGGCGCACCCGCGCCTTCGCCACTTTTTCCGCGCAATCTAAGCCGATCGAAAGGCGCCAGGGAAACCGAGGGGACGCATGCGCGCGGGCACGGCACTTTTAGCGATCTTGGCCGCAGGCCTTTGCCTCGGCGCTTGCCAGGCGCCGATGGCGACCTTCGAGCGCACTGTGCTGGGCGACCCCGCCAAGCCCTATCTCGGCATGAGCAAGGCTGAGATCATCGCCTGCGCCGGCAAGCCGGCCGGGAGCTACCCCCACGGCACCGGCGAGACCCTCACCTATCATTACAGCGGCGCCGGCCCGGTGCCGTCGTCTGAGACGTCCGACGCGCCGAAGGGCCCGCTCGGTGGGCCGAAATCCGACAAGAATTATGAGTGCAACGCGAGCATCGTGTTCGAGGCGGACCACATGATCCGGGTGACTTTTGCACCCCGCGAGGCCATCAGTCCCTATACGGAGAAGAAGGACCCTAAAACCGGGGTAAAGGCATATGTGACGCCGCCAAAGCCCTGCGTCTTCTCGCTGCCGAATTGCGCGCGGCCATGATCCAGGCGGCGGCTTACTCCGGCAGGTGGCAAACAGCCTCGATATTGTTGCCGTCTGCATCGAGCACGAAGGCGCCGTAATAATTGGCGTGATATTCGGGCCTGAGGCCGGGCGCCCCATGGTCGGTGCCGCCCGCCTGAAGCGCGGCATGATACATGATAGAAGTCATCGACGGCGACGCGGCTGCCAGCCGCGAAGGCGACATGCAAGGGCCCGCTCGGCGCCTCGCTCTGCCCAATCCAGAAGAACGGCTTGAAGCCAACGCCGAAGCCAACGGCAGCGCCATGGCCGGTCTCCTCCGCCCCGACCTGCATCACGATGACTAGCCCCAGCGGTGCGAGCGCCTTCAGGTAGAACTCGGTTGCGCCGGCGACGTCACGCACACGGAGCGCGATATGATCGATCATTCCCCGCGTTCCAGCATCTGCCGCTTCAGCGAGGCGATCGCTTTCGCGGGGTTCAGTCCCTTGGGGCAGGCCTTGGTGCAGTTGAGGATAGTGTGGCAGCGATACAGCCGGAACGGATCCTCGAGCTCATCCAGCCGCTCGCCGGTCCGCTCGTCGCGGCTGTCCTCCACCCAGCGTTCGGCTTGCAGCAGGACGGCAGGGCCGAGATAGCGGTCGCCGTTCCACCAATAAGACGGGCAGGCCGTCGAGCAGCAGGCGCACAGAATGCACTCATACAGCCCGTCGAGCTTTTGCCGGTCCTCGCGTGACTGCCGCCACTCTTTCTGCGGCGTCGGCGTGTCGGTCTTGAGCCAAGGCTCGATGGAGCGGTGCTGGGCGTAGAAATGGGTGAGGTCGGGGACTAGGTCCTTGATCACCGGAAGATGCGGCAGCGGATAGACGGCGATTTTTTCCGGTGCGTCGTCGGCATGGAGCGTGCAAGCAAGCGTGTTGGTGCCGCCGATATTCATGGAGCACGACCCGCACACGCCTTCGCGGCAGGAGCGGCGGAAGGTGAGCGTGGGGTCGACGTTGTTCTTGATCCAGATCAGCGCGTCGAGAACCATGGGCCCACAATCGACCATGTCCACCCAATACGTGTCGAGGCGCGGATTCTCCTCCGTCTCGGGATCGAACCGATAGATGCGGTATTCGCGAAAGCGGGCCGCTTCCGCGCCCTCAGGCGGCGGATTCCAAGCCTTGCCTTGCTTGACCTTGGAGTTCTTCGGCAGCGTGAATTGGACCATGGTCAATACACTCGCTCTTTGGGCTCGATATAGGCCACCTCGTTGGAGAGCGTGTAGGTGTGCACCGGCCGATAGGCGAGCCGCACCTGCTGGCGCTCGACATCGGCATAGGAGAGCGTGTGCTTCATCCAATTGACGTCGTCGCGCTTGGGGAAGTCCTCCCGCGCATGCGCCCCGCGGCTCTCTTCGCGCGCCAGGGCGCCGGCCACCGTCACCGCCGCCTGCGAGATGAGGTTGTCGAATTCGAGCGTCTCGATAAGGTCCGTGTTCCAGATCAGCGAACGGTCGCTGACGCGGATGTCGGCGCTCTCCTGCCACACCGCATGGATCTGCATGACGCCTTCCTTCAGCACCTCGGCGGTGCGGAACACGGAGCAGTCCCGCTGCATGGTCTTCTGCATCTTTAGGCGCAAGCTCGCGGTGGGCGTGCCGCCATCGGCGTAGCGGAAGCGGTCGAGGCGCGCGATGGCGTTTTCGCCCGCGTCCTTCGCCAGCTCCGGCATGGAGCCTTGCTCCTTGATGGTCTCGGCACAGCGCTGCGCCGCCGCCTTGCCGAACACAACAAGATCGACGAGCGAATTGGAGCCCAAGCGGTTCGCCCCATGTACCGACGCGCACGCCGCCTCGCCCACGGCGAACAGGCCGGGAAACACCGCGTCAGGATCGCCGTTGCGCGGCGAGACGACCTCGCCATGCAGATTGGTTGGGATGCCGCCCATATTGTAATGCGCGGTCGGAATCACCGGGATCGGCTCGCGGGTCACGTCGACGCCGGCGAAGATGCGCGCGGATTCGCTGATGCCGGGAAGCCGCTCGGCCAGCATGACTGGATCGAGATGGCTTAAGTGCAGATGTATATGCTCGCCGCCCGGCCCGGTGCCGCGCCCCTCGCGGATCTCGATGGTCATGGCGCGGGAGACCACGTCGCGCGAGGCGAGGTCCTTGGCGTGGGGCGCATAGCGCTGCATGAAGCGCTCACCTTCGCTGTTGGTGAGGAAGCCGCCTTCGCCGCGCGCGCCTTCGGTGATGAGCACGCCCGCGCCATAGACCCCCGTCGGATGGAACTGCACGAACTCCATGTCCTGGAGCGGCAGCCCTGCGCGCAACACCATGGCGTTGCCGTCGCCGGTGCAGATATGGGCCGACGTGCAGGAGAAATAAGCGCGGCCATAGCCGCCAGTGGCGAGGATCACCTGATGCGCGCGGAACCTGTGCAGCGTGCCGTCTTGCATCGACAACGCCACCACGCCGCGGCACCGGCCGTCATCATCGATGATCAGGTCGATGGCGAAATATTCGATGAAGAACTCCGCCGAATGACGGAGCGCCTGGCCGTACATGGTGTGCAACATGGCGTGGCCGGTGCGGTCGGCGGCGGCGCAGGTGCGCAGGGCCTGGCCTTTGCCGAAATTGGTGGTCATGCCGCCAAAGGCGCGTTGCAGGATCTTGCCCTCGTCGGTACGCGAGAAGGGCACGCCCCAATGCTCGAGCTCATAGACCGCTTCCGGTGCGTTGCGGCAGAGATATTCGATGGCGTCCTGATCGCCCAGCCAGTCCGACCCCTTCACCGTGTCGTACATATGCCAGCGCCAATCGTCGGCGCCCATATTGCCGAGCGCCGCGGCGATGCCGCCTTGCGCCGCCACGGTGTGGGAGCGGGTGGGGAAAACTTTGGTGATGCAGGCGGTGCGCAGTCCCGCCTCGCTACAGCCGACCACCGCGCGCAAACCCGCGCCGCCCGCGCCGATCACCACGACATCGTAAGTGTGATCGATCAGCGGGTAGGCCCGGCCGTTGATGCTGGGTGCGCCTTCGGGCGTGGCGTCTTGCGGCATGAAGCGTCAGGCTCCGAGACTGATTTTCACGAGCGCCAGCGCCGAGGCGAGGCCGACGCCTATGGCGAAGAAGGTCACGAGCAGCAGGGCGACCACCTTAAGTCCCGCGCCATGCACATAGTCCTCGATGATCTCCTTCAAGCCGATGCGCATATGGATCGAGGCGGAGATCACGAGCGCGAGCATGGCCAAGGCCACCAGCGGCTGCGCGAGATAAGCCCTGACCGTCGCGTAGTCGGCGCCGATATGGGTGACGATCGAGAGGATCAGGAAGATCGTAAGCGGGATGTTGGCGACCGCCGTCATGCGCTGGCGCCAGAAGGTCTCAGCCCCGCGATGGGCGGAGCCTAATCCGCGCACTTTGGCTAGCGGTGTGGTCATGGCTTAGGCGGCCCCCCGCAGCCAATAGCCCACGGCCCAGACGAGCAGCGTGAGCACGGTCGAGCCGATGATGGTGGCAAGAGCGAAAACCTCGATGCTGACCTTGTCGAGGCCCCGGCCCGTGTCCCAGATCAGATGGCGGATGCCGCCCAGCATATGGTGGATGAGCGCCCAGCTATAGAGGAACAGAAGGACCCGCCCCGGAATGCTAGCGAAGAAGCGATTGACCGTGGCAAAGGGCTCCGGCCCGGCGCTTACGGCGATCAGCCACCAGACGAGCAGGATGAAGCCGGTGGCGAGCGCCGCGCCCGAGACGCGATGGGCGATCGACATCATCATGGTGAGCATCGGCCGGTAGATCTGGAGATGCGGCGAAAGCGGCCGCCGCGTGTGCGTGTTGCTGTTGCCCATGGGGATGTCTTGCTTGGCAGGGTCGTGGAGCGTCTCGACCAGTCATAACGTACCCACCCTAAGGGAGCAATCGACGCGGTCAGCGACCTTTGGCCCCCCTCGATCAGGTGGGGCGCTCGTTATGGCGTGACGATGCCGCAGGCGATGCGGTCCCCGGCATTGCCGGCGGGATCGGTCCGATAATCGTCGGCGCCCGCATGGATCACTAGAGCCGAGCCGTCCTCGTCCAGCAGCGCATGCTCGGCGTCGAGGGTCACAGATTCGTCCAGCACCTCGACCACCAACTGGCCGCTCTCCGGCACATGCAGATTGGGCATGTCGCCCGCATGCGGGCCTTCGCCGTTCATCAGCCCGTGCTTGGTCTCGTCGGGATTGAAATGGGCGCCGGCCGACTTGAAGTCGGGCGCATTGCATTTGCCGACGGCATGCACGTGAAAGGCGTGGTCGCCAGCCGGGATGCCGCTGAGATCGAGGCGGATCAGCACCCCGCTCGGGGTGTTGGTCAGTTCGGCCTTGCCCACGTCCTTGCCGCTTGCGTCCTTTAAGACCGCTACGGCCTTGTCCGCTGCGCCTGCCCCAGCTGCGGCGAGAAGGATGCTCATCGCAACCAGCGCCGCCAACAGGATCAGTTTGCGTCCCATGGTTTGCTCCTGTGCCCAAGCATCGTCATTCCGGCGCAAGCCGGAATCCAGCGCGCGACGTGCAAATAACAAACTGGATCCCGGCTTTCGCCGGAATAACGAAGTATGGCCCTAGCGCGGCAAGGCCACCCAGCAATCGAGATCGAGCACGACGCCGTCCTCATAGGTCCCGTCGGCCCGCTGTCCTGGAAAATCCGCGCAAGCCCGGTCCTTGACGGCGAACAGGCGCAGGCGCAGCGCGCCCATGCCGGGATGGCCGGGAAGGTCGACCTTATCCGTCACCTCGCTCCAGGCATAGATGGTATCGCCCGCGAAGGACGGCGCTACGTGGCGCCCGCCATTGATGGCGGCGAGATGAAAGGCATTGGCGAGGCCATTGAAGCTCAGCGCCCGCGCGATGGAGATGATATGGCCGCCATAGACGATGCGGCGCTTGAAGCGACCTTGGGCTTCGATGTGTTGGTTGAAATGCACCCGCGCGGTGTTCTGGAAGAGGCGCGTGGCAAGCTGGTGCTCCGCCTCCTCGATGGTCTGGCCGTCGACATGGTCGATCCGGTCGCCGATCCGATAATCGCCCCATCTCTTCGCCGATCCGGCAAGGGCAAAGTCGTAGGCGCCGAGCTTCAGCTTCGGCAGCGCCTCGCCGAGGCGCGCGGGCTCGACCTTGGCGATCAGCTCCGGCACATGCGGCGCGCGCGCGGGCGCAGCCTCGTCGCGCTTGTTCACCATCACCCAGCGGGCGAAGCTGAGCACGGGCTCCCCCTTCTGATTGCGACCCGTGGACCGCACATAGACGGTGCCGTTCTTGCCGTTTGAGTTTTCCTTCAACCCGATGATCTCGGTGACGGAACTGAGCGTGTCGCCGGGATAGACCGCCTGCAAGAAGCGCAAATCGGCATAGCCGAGATTGGCGATGGCGTTGCGGGAGATGTCGGGCACCGTCTTGCCGAGCACGATGTGAAACACGAGCATGTCGTCGATCGGCGCCCGCTCGTAGCCGATCGCTTTCGCGAACGCGTCCGAGGACTGCACCGCGAAGCGCGAGCCGTAAAGCGCGATGAACAGGCTCACATCGCCCACCGTCACGGTGCGGGGCGCGGCGTGCACGATCTGCTGGCCGAGCGTGAAGTCCTCGAAGAAGTTGCCAGCGCTTTCGTTGCTCATGTGACGCGTCTACCTTCTGTCGCACCAAGCGTGGCGCGCACCATAAGGTCGCGGCGCATGTCTGTCATCCCGCCTTGGGCGAGGTGAGGCTGGAGCGCGTTGGGCGAGTCGCGGCCGTAAACGCAGGCGCCTAAAACAGTGACGGCCCCCGCTTTCGCGGGGGCCGTCACTCAGCAAACTCGTAAGATCGACGCTTCGGAATTAAGCGCGGTCCAGCTCGGCCGGGAGATAGCTCGTCACTTCCATGCCAGCTTCGGACTCGGTGATTTCGGGTTTCAGCCACTCTTTCATTGGGTCGTCTCCTTCGGTGAACGCTGAGACTAGGATAATGGGGTACGGCGATGAGAGCCGCATGACGCGCTCATGAAAAGGACCTGACTGCCACATTAAGAAATTCTGAACGGGATAGTTTGGCAACCAGTCCTATATCTAGGGGACACTTTCAAAATAATCCACCCGATATAGATACGAACCCTTTTCGAGATTGCCCTTTTAGGGGCTATTCGAACAGCACCAGCGCCTTTTCGACCGTAATCCATATACCCCAAAGCAGAGGAATGCCGACCAGCGCCCATAAAAGGGGAGTGGTATTGAGGCGTCTCCGACTCAAGATGATGCCGCCGAGCCAAAGTGCAAGGCCGAGCCAGATCAGGAAGGGTCGATAGGCGAAATAGCCTTGCAGCTCGGCCGCAGTGATGGTCTGGCCGCAAGGCGCCGTGGTGATGAACAGGCACTCCCACGCCCCGCCGATGCCCCCCACCTTGGTGTAGAAGGTGATCCACCACACCAACGCGACCGCGATGAGCGCCACACCGAGCGGTTGTAGCAACTTGATGCCAGGCTTGGTGTCATCGGTGCCCGTGATCGCGTCGGCCGGGTGTCGGCGCTCCGGCGCCGTCCGTATCTGGAGCGCCTCGACCTCCTCGGGCTTCATAAACCACTTCTTATCAAGCGGCCGGATCAGGAAATTGGCGACGAAGCCCGCCACCAATAGCGCCGACAGCACATAGAAGATGGGGCCATAGATCTTGTCGGGCGTGATGCCTGCGGCCACGCGGTTGTCATGCATGTAGTTGACTATCACCGGCCCGACGATGCCAGCCGTCGACCACGCCGTGAGCAGCCGGCCGTGAATGGCGCCGACGAACTGGGTGCCGAAGACGTCGGCGAGATAGGCCGGGATCGTGGCAAATCCGCCCCCATACATGGACGCGATGAGGCAGAACGCGGCGGCGAACACCCCGAGCATGCCGAGGGTGGCAAGCGTCGGCGCCGCGGCGTAGCAGGCGAAGCCGAGCGCGAAGAAGGTGTAATAAGTGAGCTTCCGCCCGACTTTGTCGGAGAGCGAGGCCCAGAAGAATCGGCCGGCGATGTTGAACAGCGAGAACAGCCCGACAAATGCCGCGCCCACCAGCGCTGCTTTCGCCTTCTGGTCGTCGCTGAATTGCAGGAAGCCGATGGACGAATCGCCGAACAGCCTGCCGCCAAACGTCTCCTGCAGCATGGGCGATGCTGCCCCGATGATGCCGATACCGGCCGAGACGTTCAGGCAGAGCACCGCCCACATCAACCAGAATTGCAGCGTTTTGTGCGCATCTTTGAGGTGGACGTGTCCCGTGGTGATCATGGCCCTGGCGGTGACGGGAGGAGTCCAGCCCGCCGGGCGCCAGCCCGCCGGCGGGAGCCGATAACCGAAAGCGCCTCCCAGCATGAACACGAAATAGATGCAGCCCATGGCGACGAAGGTCTCCCATACGCCGACCGAGGTCGGCGTGGCGAAATACTTCATCAGGATAGTGGCGAGCGGGCTCCCGATCATGGCGCCACCGCCAAAGCCCATGATGGCCATACCGGTGGCCATGCCGCGGCGGTCCGGGAACCATTTGATCAAGGTCGAGACGGGCGAGATGTAGCCGAGCCCGAGGCCGCAGCCGCCGATGATACCCGAGCCGAGCCACATCAGCCAAAGCTGATGGAGATAGACGCCGACGGCCGAGATCATCAGGCCGCCGCACCAGCACAGCGCGGCGACGACGCCCGCCTTGCGCGGACCCACGCGCTCGAGCCAGCCGCCCCAGATCGCGGCGGAGGTGCCGAGCAGGACGAAGAACAGGGTGAACATCCAGCCCAAGTCGAACTGGGTCCAGTCGCAATCGGTGGCGACGAGCGCATGCGCCGTGATGCCGACCTTGCCGAGGAAGGTGGTCGCATCGCCTGGGCAGGGGATCGGCTTGCCGGTTCCGGCAGCGACGCCAACGGCGCGCCCAAGTGGCAGCCAGAACACGCTGAAGCCATAGGCCATGCCGATGCAGAGATGGATGGCAAGGGCGGCCGGCGGGACGAGCCAGCGATTAAAGCCTGGCGGCGCAATGATGCGCTCCTTGCCGAGCAAGCCGATAGGGTGCCCGGCAGCACCGGTGCTCATGCTTGTCATCGTCGTTCCCCCCGAAACGCTTATTGAGACTGATTGACCGGTCCTTTGAACGGGCTCAGGCGTCCCCGCAAGGCCCTTGCAGCGGCGCGAAATCATCCCTCGTGGAACAATTTTGTCAAGCTTGGCGCAAAAAGAAATGCCCTCGCAACCAGCCGCCGCATTCCTCCGCGATGGTAGCAAACAGGCCGTGACGGCGAGGTGACAGGCCTCTCCCGAAGGCGGCGCCGGTCTTAGGGCATCAGTCGCGCGGCCTTTCCAAGAGCGAGGCAACCAGTGCGGCGAAACCTAGAAGCTGCAACAGCCCGTTCGCGGCTTGGCCCCATTCCCAGATCGCCCGCCATTCGATCCAATTCTCGGGCACCGGCCCGTTCACCCATTTGGCGAGCTCGACATTCACCGGATAGACGAGGATCCACCAGAACAGAAGCCCGGTCGCGAACACCACGGCGGCGACGGCCGTCATGGCAAACCCGGACGCTCCGTGGCGGCGCAGTAGCTTGGCCAGCACGATCAGCGCGATGAGCGTCGTTACCTCGATCACCGCACCGAGCGGACCGGACAGGCTGTAAAGGCCGCCCTGCACCGTCGAGCCGACCCATAGATATTGATCCCAGGCCATGCGCGCGGGTAGCTGCATGAGATGCCCGAGCCCAAAGCTGAGCGACAGCGCCGCGAACATGACGACGAGAAAGCGAATAACCCTGAGCCACATGGAGCCCCCTCTGGCAGTTCGATCAGTTTTCTGGTCGTGGGACGGCGTGCCCCTTAAGACCACTCAGTCCTTTCCGGGCGGCACCGGCCCATCAACGACGCGAAAGCGGCGCACCATGAGGTCGTCGATCTCGACCTTGCGCAGGCGAGCCTCGCGGATATCGAGCCTGCCAACGGCGAGGGCGCCAATGGCGAGCGCACCGACCGCCAGCGCGCCAAGCGCGAGAGCCCCTGCCGCAAGCGCGGGCGTGCTGACCGGCGGCAGCAGCACCGGCTCGAGATCTGGCATGGCGATCACGCCAGGATGGAAGCCGCGATTCCTCTCGGCCCGAACAGGTGGCCGCCGTGTTGCGGCGGAGAGGGCGAGAGCTCCAACGAGAAAGGCAAGACCGCGCAACATCGCCTCCAATGTCCAGCGTACCGCCTTCTTACCCCATTTCTTGCCCAGGATCGAAATGTGCTGCTCGGAGGGTCTGGGGAAGCGTTGCCCCGCGGCCAGCGGCGGCTCTCCCGGCCCCGTTGCAGCGCGACGCAAGCTGCTTCAGGATCGAACGGGGCGGCTGAATGGCCTCAAGCGAGCGACCCGCATGTACAACCGCATTGCCGGACAGAGCCTGGAACGCATCGCCGCTCTCAGCGACGGGCTGCCCTTATTTTTCTGGTGCAGCTCCATTACGCCATCGGCCCCCACTTGCCTGGACAGCGTAAAGCGGACCCGAGCTAATCGAGCGTCTTGCGGAAGCGGAGCAGCGCGAGAGCCATGGCCGCAACCATAAAGATGAACAGCGCCAGGACATCGAGCTGCATGTCGGCGAAGCCGTTGCCCTTGAGCGTGATGCCGCGGACGATGCGAATGAAATGGGTGAGCGGCAGGCCCTCGCCGATCCATTGCGCCCAATCCGGCATGCCGCGGAACGGGAAGGCGAAGCCCGACAGCAGGAAGTTCGGCAGGAAGAAGAAGAACGTCATCTGCACCGCCTGCAGCTGGTTTTGCGCGACGGTGGAGAAGGTGTAGCCGACCGCGAGATTGGAGGCGGCGAACAGCGTTGACAGCGTGATGAGCAGCGCAACGCTGCCGAGGATCGGCACGCCGAACAGATAATGCGCCGCGAGCAGGATGATCGTCATCTGCACCAGGCCGATCAGCACGAAGGGAGCGATCTTGCCAATCATGATCTCGATCGGCCTTATCGGCATCGACAGCAGGCTCTCCATGGTGCCCCGCTCGATCTCCCGCGTCACGGCGAGCGCGGTGAACATCGTCATGGTCATGGTGAGCACCACCCCGAGCAGGCCGGGAACGACGTTATATTGGGTGATGCCTTCGGGATTGTAGCGGCGTTGCACTGTGATCTGGAAAGGAGCCAGCGCAGCTGCCATCGCGGCGTCGGGGCCGCGCAGCTCGCGCTTCAGCGCGCTGTCGATCACGCCTTGCACGGCCGCGATCGCGGTCCCCGTGGCCACCGGATCGGTCGCGTCGGCGATGAGCAGAATGGCCGGGCGGTCGCCCCGCCGCACGTCGCGCTCGAAGCTTGCGGGAATCTCGACGGCGAACTGCACCTCTCCCGTCCTGACCAGCCGGTCCAGATCCTCGGCCGAGCGCACTTGCTGGCGAAAGTCGAAATAATCTGTGTTTTTCAGGGCCGCGAGCACGGCCCGCGTCAGCGGTCCGTCGTCGCGCACCAGCACCGCGGTCGGCAAATGTTTGGGGTCGGTATTGATCGCATAGCCGAACAGCACGAGCTGGAGGATCGGCACCATGATCATGGTAGCGAAGGTCATGCGGTCGCGCCGCATCTGCACGAACTCCTTGACGATCATCGCCCACATGCGCCGCAGGAAGCCTGGATCGCGGCGTGCTCCAGCGCCGTTATAAGTGGCCATCGTCATGCTAAATTGTCCTTGGACTCGTTCATCAGCAGGATGAAGACGTCTTCGAGGCTTGGGTCGCCCCGCTTCCAGCGATGCGCGCCGTCGGCCTTCTTGACCTCCGCGATGGCTTTATCCAGCGCGCGCGAGTCGCGCCCGCTGACATGCAACTCGGCGCCGAACGGCGCCACCATGTCCACGCCCTTACTGTGATGCAGCTGCTCGGCAAGGGGCTGCAGATCGCGGCCCGACACGATCCAGGTGCTGAGACCAGACTGCGCCACGACCTCGTGCACCGTCCCGCGCGCGAGCAGCTCGCCAAAGGCGATATAGGCGATCTCGTGACAGCGCTCGGCCTCGTCCATGTAATGAGTCGACACCAGCACGGTGATGCCCTCGGCCGCGAGGCGGTGGATCTCGTCCCAGAACTCGCGCCGCGCCTTGGGGTCGACGCCGGCGGTGGGCTCGTCGAGCAACAGGAGGCGAGGCGAAGGCAAGATGCAGGCGCCAAGCGCGAGCCTCTGCTTCCAGCCGCCCGACAGCTGCCCCGCGAGCTGGTTCGCCCTCCCCTCAAGCCCAAGGCGATGGATGGCCTCGGTGGCGGCCTCGCGCGACTTGAGCACGCCGTAGACGCGGGCGACGAATTCCAGATTTTCGCGGATGGAAAGGTCGTCATAGAGGCTGAAGCGCTGGGTCATGTAGCCCACGTCGCGTTTGATCTCGTCCTGCTGGGTCAGGATGTCGTAGCCGAGACATGTGCCGCGGCCCGAGTCGGGCGTCAGCAGCCCGCACAGCATGCGCAGCGTGGTGGTCTTGCCGCTGCCGTTCGGCCCAAGGAAGCCGTAGATCTCGCCCTTGGGCACTTGCAGGGTCAAATTCCTGACCACGACGCGGTCGCCGAAGGATTTGGTCAGCCCCTCGACGTCGACGGCGATCTCCTTCATCGCTGCACGACCTGTGGCTCAGACCCGAGGCTCACCGTCACCGGCTGGCCGGCCGTAAGCTTGGCGGTCGCCTCAACGGGCCGCGCCTCGACCATGAAAACGAGCTTCTGCCGCTGCTCCTGCGAGAAGATCACGGGCGGCGTGAACTCGGCCTCCCGCGCGATGAAGCTGATCTTGGCGGTGAGCTCACCCTTGCAGCCGTCGCAGGTGACCTTGACGGTCTGATCGAGATGCAAGGTCGCCCGCACCGGCTCGGCGACGAAGAAACGCACCTTGAGATTGCCGGGCGGCAACAGCGCCACCACGGCCTGGCCCTCCTTCACCACCTCGCCTGGCCTGAAATAGACCTCCTCGACGGAGCCGGCGGCGGGCGCAAAGACCTTGCGCTTGCCGAGGTTCTTCTCGGCCTGCTCGAGCGAATGGCGCGCGGCCTCGACCGAGGCCGCAGCAGCATCGATCAGGTCGGAGCGGTTCGGTAGCTTCGCGGCGGCGATGCGTCGCTCGGCTTCGTTGACCGCGGCAAGGTTGCGGTCGTGCTGGGCGTTGACGTCGTCGAGCTGGGCCTGGGCGACCCATTTCTTGTCGAACAGTTTCTGCGTGCGGTCGAGATTAAGGGTTGAGACCTGCAGCATGGCCCGCGCCTGAGCGAGTGCCGCCTCCAGCACGTCGACCTCGCCGGGCCTCTGCATCTGCTGCTTGGCATCGGCGAAATGCGCTTCGGCCTCCGTCACGCGCGCCTTTGCCGCCGCGACCTCCGCCTCCTGCGCCTGGCTCTCGAGCGTGAAGATGGCCGCGCCCTGCTCGACGCTGTCGCCTTCCTGCACGGCAAGCGTCTCCACGCGGCCGCCCTGCTCCGAGCCGACCAGCACGAGATCGGCTTCCATGTAGCCGGGAAACTCGTTCAGTCGATGATCCCCGCAGCCGGCGAGCGCCAGCGTTGCCGCGCTTAGGAGAAATGCGGAGAGAACGCCACTGATGGTCCTCACGGCGCGCCTCCGCTTCCGGCGCGGGGGGCCCGGATGGCGTCGACCAGCAGCTCGATATTGGTGGCAAGCATCGCGTTGGTATCGAGATGGCGATGCCGCTCGAACAGAGAACGCCAAATGATGGCGGTCAGCACGGGCGCCACGAAAAGCTGGGGAAAGTCGCGGAGGCGCGTCTTCTTAAACTCGCCACGCTCGACGCCGCGATCGATGAGGCGGGTCAGCGTCTCGATCCCGCGCGACACCACTGTCTCGTAATAGAAGGCGGTGAGCTCCGGATGCTTGTGCCCTTCGGCGATCAGGAGCCGCGCGATGAAGGCGCGGCGCGAGCCTACCAGCTCCTGGATGAAGGTGAGAAAGGGACCCTTGAGAAAATCCTCGACCGAGAGATCGGTCGTCTCCATCCGCTCGCGGATCACATCGAAATGGGAGGTGATGACGCTGCGGACCACCGCCTTGAACAGCTCGACCTTGGTCTTGAAATAAAGATAGGGCAGGCCCTTGCTCACTTTCGCCCGGGCGGCCACGTCCTCGAGCCTCGTTCCGGCAAAGCCCTTGGCCGCGAACTCCTCGAAGGCCGCCGCCACGATCTGTTGCGGGCGAGCGTCCTTGCCCTCGCGCCGCCGCGGCTTGGCCGTCGCCGATTTCGCTTGCACGGATTTCGTTTCAGCCATGGTCCTCACCGCTGCCCTTCGGACCTCGCCAGCAGCTCGTTGTCTGGCTGGGTTCCGGCCTGGTTTCGGGCGGCCGTTAGAATCGCCGGTTCAACCCACATATAATGACTGACCGGTCAGTACCACAATAGGCAAAATGGGAAGCGAGGCACAGAGCCTTAACTGGCGCAGGGCGGAGAGCTAGCCTTGAAGAAGGGGGGGATCAGGCCCTGGGATGGGCGCGAGCGTAGGTCTTTAGCAGATGCTCGCGGTCGACCTCGGTGTAGCCTTGGGTGGTCGAAAGGCTCGCATGACCGAGCAGCTCCTGGATCGCCCGTAAGTCCGCGCCGGCGCCGAGCAGATGCGTGGCGAAGGAATGGCGGAGCGCATGCGGCGTCGCCGTCGCCGGGAGCCCGAGCGCAACGCGCGACCGCGCGATCAGAAGCTGGATGATGCGTGGGCTGAGCTGCCCGCCCCTCGCCCCCACGAACAGTGGATCGTCGGCGCCCTGCGGCATCGGGCAGAGCGCCAAATAGCGCTCCACCGCCTCCCGCACGATGGGCAGCACGGGCACCACCCGCGTCTTGTCGCCCTTGCCCGTGACCCTGAGCATGTCGCGGCCGCGAATGGGTGCATCTTTCCGGGAGAGCGTGAGCGCCTCCGAGATGCGCAATCCGGAGCCATAAAGAAGCGAGAGCACGGCGGTGTCGCGCGCCACGATCCAGTCCGGCGCATCGGGATGGGCGATATCGGCGCCGCCGACAAGTGCGGTGGCCTTGGACGCCGTGAGCGGCTTCGGCACCGAATGGGCAAGCTTCGGCAGCGCCACGGCGCGCACCGCATCGTTCTTGGCGAGCCCCCGGCGCTCCAGGAAGCGGTAGAACATGCGTAAGGCCGAGAGCGTGCGGGAGAGGCTGCGGCTGCCCACGCCTGCCGCCCTGCGCGACGCGAGGAACGCGCGGATGTCGCGCGCCGACAGCGCGCTGAGCTGGGGAAGCGTCGGCAGGCGTTTCAGATGGTCAGCGAGGAAGCCTAAGAACTGGCCGACGTCGCGGGCATAGGCCTCCGACGTATTGGCTGAGAGCTGGCGCTCGACCGAGAGATAGGCAAGCCACGCCTCGACCGCGTTTTGCACATCCGCGGCGGCGATCACATTTGGCGCTTTGGCGTGTCTACCCAAGCAAACCCCCGCTTTCGATCTACAAACGACTCAAACCCGCACGAGATACTATATGGGGGAGGACTCCTTCCTGTCCCTTAACCCGCGAGCTTGAGCCCTGGCCAAGACGACGACCCTGCCGAAGACCAGCCCGGTGCAAGGGCCCGTGACCGTACCTGTCCTTCTGCCGCTCGCGCTGCCCGCCCCTTACGACTATCTCGTGCCCGAAGGACTAGAGGTTGAGCCCGGCCAGTTCGTCGTCGTGCCGCTCGGTCCCGTCGAGCGCTTGGGCGTGGTTTGGCCACGCGGCGAAGGCGCGGATGCCCCGCCGGTAAACCCGGAAAAGCTCCGGGAGATCATCGCGGTTCTCGACGATGTGCCGAAGCTCCCGCGCCTGTCGCTCGACTTCGCGGCCTGGGTCGCCAATTACACGCTCTCCTCCCCCGGCATGGTGCTGCGCATGATGATGAGCGCAGGCTCCGCCTTCGCGCCGCCCGCGCCCCGATATGGCGTGCGCCTCGCAGGCGCCACACCTCAGCGCATGACGCCAGCCCGCGCCCGCGTGCTGGAGGTGGCTGGCAACGGCCTGACTTGGGTGAAATCGGCACTGGCCGAGACCGCCGGTGTGAGCCCGGGGGTGATCGACGGCCTGGTCGATGCCGGCAGCCTCATCACCGAGCCGCTTCCTGCCTGGGCGCCGCCGCCGCTCGACCTTTCAACGGCTCGGGCGCGCCTCAGCGTAGAGCAGGCCAAGGCCGCGGCCGAACTGGTCGAGAACACGAGCGGCGGTTTCACCGTGACCCTGCTCGACGGCGTCACCGGCTCGGGCAAGACCGAGGTCTATTTCGAGGCCATCGCCGCGGCGGTGGCGAAAGAAAAGCAAGCGCTCGTGCTCATGCCCGAGATCGCGCTGACTAGTCAGTTCATCGCCCGCTGCGAGCAGAGGTTCGGCGCCAAGCCCGCCGAATGGCATTCGGGGCTCAGCGCGCCCATGCGCGGCCGGGTGTGGCGGGCGGTCGCTGAAAATCAGGCAAAGCTCGTGGTGGGCGCCCGCTCGGCACTCTTCCTCCCCTTCCCCGATCTCGGCCTCATCGTCGTCGATGAGGAGCATGACGCAAGCTACAAGCAGGAGGAGCGTGTCGCCTATCAGGCGCGCGACATGGCGGTCTTGCGTGGCTCGCTTGGGGCTATCCCGGTGGTCTTGAGCTCGGCCACGCCGTCCATCGAGAGTCTGGTGAATGCGAGCCAAGGGCGCTACCGCCACATCGGCTTGGCGCAACGCTACAAATCCGCAGGCCTTCCTGGCATCTCGACCATCGATATGCGGGTGAGCCCGCCCGAGCGCGGCCGCTGGCTGTCGCCTGTGCTGGTAGACGCCGTAGCCGAAATCTTGAAGCGCGGAGAGCAAGCTCTCCTGTTCCTGAACCGCCGCGGCTATGCGCCGGTCACGCTCTGCCGCAAATGCGGTTTCCGCTTCGAATGCCCGAACTGCTCGGCATGGCTCGTCGAGCACAGATTCCGCCGCCGCCTCGAATGTCACCATTGCGGCAAGTTCCTGCCGCTCCCGGAGGTTTGCCCGAATTGCGGGGCCGAGCATTCGCTCGTGCCATGCGGACCCGGCGTCGAGCGCATCGCCGAGGAGATTGCGGAACGCTTCCCAGACGCACGCCGTGTGATTTTGTCGAGCGATCAGAGCTCAAGCGTGAGCGATTTACGCGAGACGTTGCGCGAGATCGAGGACCGCGAGGTGGACATCGTCATCGGCACCCAGCTCGTGGCCAAGGGCCATCACTTCCCCGGGCTCGCGCTGGTCGGCGCCGTCGATGCGGATTTGGGGCTCGCGCAAGCTGATCCGCGCGCATCTGAGCGCACCTTCCAGCTGCTGAGCCAAGTGACCGGCCGCGCTGGCCGCGAGGCTATCGAAGGCCGCGGCCTGGTCCAGACCTATATGCCCGAGCACCCGGCGATCCAGGCGCTCGTCTCCGGCGACCGCGATAAATTCCTGGCGCGTGAGATCGAAGGGCGCAAGGACGCGATGCTGCCGCCCTTCGGGCGCCTTGCCGCAGTGCTGGTGACGGGGAGCTCGCGCGATGCGGCGGAAGGTTACGCCCGGAGCGTCGCCCGCGCCGCGCCGCTAGCCGCCAAGATCGAGGTGCTGGGACCGGCGGAAGCGCCGCTCGCCGTGATCCGCGGCCGCTATCGCTTTCGGTTGTTGGTCAAGGCCACGCGCGAGGCCGACCTCCAGACCTATCTACGCCTCTGGCTCAGCCAAGCGCCAAAGCCCAAAGGCGATGTCCGTCTCTATGTGGATGTCGATCCGTATAGTTTCTTGTAGACGCTGAACCCTTAACGGCGTCACCCCCCGGGCTTGTCCCGGGGGGTCCATACCGCCTTACGCGTTGCGGATGTCTTGGGCAGCGCGGGCCAGGATCTCCACGATCCGGGTCTCGGCCTCGCCATCCTCGGCGTCCAGCCGCTTCACCGTGACGCTGCGGAGATTGTCGAGGGCTGCGGTGACGAGTTGCGGCACGCTCTGCTGGTCCTCTTCATCCCGCTCCCGTCCCCGCTCGCGGCGGAGGCGCGCCATCTTCTTGCCGATGCCGGAGAGACGCGCCAACACCATGTCGGCGATATCGCGATTCTCCTCGAGATAAGTCCGTCCCTCGTCGGTGATGCTGTAGCGCTTCTTGGCGCCTTCGCTCTCGGCGGTGACGTATCCGGCCTCCTCCAAGAAGGTCAGCGTGGGATAGATTACGCCGGGGCTTGGGCTGTAGCAGTCGCTCGTCTTCTCCTCGATGAGCTTGATCAGCTCGTAGCCATGGCGCGGCTGCTCGGCGATCAGCGCGAGCGCCAGCAGCTTCAAATCGCCATGGGCGAGCATGCGGCCGACGCGGAACCAGTCGCCGCGACCAGGTCCGCCGCCGCGACCGAAGCGGGGGCCCTCGCCGGTGTGGCGGGCGAAGCGCCTGGCGGCCCGCAGGCCACCGTAATTGTCCGCGTGATGTCTCAGTCCGTGCATGAGTTATTTTCCTTGTTAGATAAAAGATATGTCGAAAGATATGCCATATATCGTACTATCTCAAGATATATCTTTTATCTGGACAAGACGCCGGCACTGGTGGTTCTTTTCAAGGCCGTTTGAGAACTTCCCGCGCTCACCAGGAACCCCGTCGGCCCACCGGGCCCGTTTCCTGGTATTCCGCGTCGATATTGACGCGCCAAGGATCGAAGCGCTTCAAGCCGAGGGTCGTGCGGGCGGCGAGCAGCCCGGTCGCCATGGCATGATCCTGGTTGTTGTATTTGAACATACCCGAGCATTGGCTTGGTCCCGCATTGTTCGCCTTTCGGACGAGAGCTGCCTGCTCGCCGCTGGCGCCCCCTTTTGCTGGGAAGTGAGGCCGATGAGATGGGCCAAGCCTTAAGCATCTCAAAACGACATGAAAGCAGATTCGCTGGCAGTTGCGACCCGCCCCTTGTTGCATCCCCCATCCCCCATATGTTACAGGCTCCGCGGGCCTTCCGGGGGGACCGTCGGCGCGCTTTACGGCTGTTGACGCGGAAGCTCCAATCCCAGAATTTGCGGGTCCGTGGACGAGGCCGCTGGCAAGATGCGCCCGTTCGAGAGGAAAGGCATTATTTAGGTGGCAGGTGAGGATCAGACCCCTTCAGGCGTTGCGGGCCGTTACGCCAACGCGCTGTTCGAGCTTGCACGCGAAGAAGATGCGCTCGACCAGGTCGAGGATGATCTGAACCGGTTCGCTCAAGCTCTCGACGCCGTGCCCGATCTGGATCGCCTGGTGAAGAGCCCGGTGTTCTCCGCCGAGGAGCAGAGCCAAGCCATCGCCGCCATCCTCGAGCAGATGAAGATCGACGGGCTGACCGCCAATTTCCTCAAGCTCATCACCAAGAACCGCCGCCTGTTCGCCTCCCCCGACATGATCAAGGCCTTCCGCTTGGCTCTGGCGCGTCATCGCGGGCAGACCAGCGCCGAGGTCATCTCGGCCGTTGCGCTCGAGGAAGGCCAGGTCCGAGCGCTTCAATCCGGGCTCAAAGCAGCACTGCACAAGGACGTGCAGCTAGACCAGAAAGTGGATGCAACCCTGCTCGGCGGGCTCGTCGTCAAGGTCGGCAGCCGCATGGTCGACTCATCGCTCCGTACCAAACTCACTCGTCTCAAGCACGCCATGAAAGAGGTTGGCTGATGGATATCAGGGCCGCCGAGATCTCCGCGATCCTCAAAGAGCAGATCAAGAATTTTGGCCAGGAAGCTGAAGTCTCCGAAATCGGCCAGGTGCTGTCGGTTGGCGACGGCATCGCCCGCGCCTACGGGCTCGACAATGTCCAGGCCGGCGAAATGGTCGAGTTCGCCGACGGCACGCGCGGCATGGCGCTGAACCTCGAGGTCGACAATGTCGGCATCGTGATCTTCGGCTCCGACCGCCACATCAAGGAAGGCGATCTCGTCAAGCGCACCGGCGCCATCGTCGAGGTACCGGTGGGCAAAGGCCTGTTGGGCCGCGTGGTTGACGCGCTCGGCAACCCCATCGACGGCAAAGGTCCCATCGAGAGCCATGAGATGCGCCGCGTCGACGTGAAGGCGCCGGGCATCATCCCGCGGCAATCGGTGCATGAGCCGATGCAGACGGGGCTGAAGGCCATCGACGCGCTGATCCCCATCGGCCGTGGCCAGCGCGAGCTGATCATCGGCGACCGCCAGACCGGCAAGACCGCCATCATCCTCGACACCATCCTCAACCAGAAATCGGTGAACGCGCTAGGCGACGAGAAGACCAAACTCTATTGCATCTATGTCGCCATCGGGCAGAAGCGCTCCACCGTCGCGCAATTCGTCAAGGTGCTCGAGGACAACGGCGCCATGGAGTATTCCATCGTCGTCGCCGCCACGGCCTCGGACCCCGCGCCGATGCAGTATCTGGCGCCATTCTCCGGCTGCGCCATGGGCGAGTTCTTCCGCGACAACGGCATGGCCGCGGTCATCTTCTACGACGATCTGTCCAAGCAGGCCGTGGCCTACCGGCAGATGTCGCTGCTGCTCCGCCGGCCGCCTGGCCGCGAGGCCTATCCCGGCGACGTGTTCTATCTTCATTCGCGGCTCTTGGAGCGCGCGGCGAAGCTGAACAAGGACAACGGCTCGGGCTCCTTGACCGCGCTTCCCGTGATCGAGACGCAAGCCAACGACGTGTCGGCCTACATCCCGACCAACGTGATCTCCATCACTGACGGACAGATTTTCCTCGAGACCGATCTCTTCTATCAAGGCATCCGTCCTGCCGTGAACGTCGGCCTTTCCGTCTCCCGCGTGGGCTCCGCCGCGCAGGTGAAGGCGATGAAGCAGGTGGCCGGCAAGATCAAGGGTGAGCTTGCGCAGTATCGTGAAATGGCGGCCTTCGCTCAGTTCGGCTCAGATCTCGACGTCACCACCCAGCGCCTGCTCAACCGCGGCGCGCGGCTGACCGAGCTTCTGAAGCAGCCGCAATTCTCGCCGCTGAAGGTGGAGGAGCAGGTCGTGGTGATCTATGCCGGCGTCAACGGCTATCTCGATCCGATTGCGGTCAAGGACGTACAGCGCTTCGAGGCCGAGTTGCTCCGCTATGTGCGCGCCGAGCACAAGGACGTGCTCGATGCAATCCGCGACCAGAAGGAAATCTCCAAGGAGACCGGCGAGAAGTTGAAAGCCGCAGTCGACGCCTTCGCCAAGGCCTTCGCGTAAATGCCTTTTGAGCGTCCAACCGGGTTACGAGCTGAGCCATGCCGTCGCTGAAAGAACTGCGCAACCGCATCGCTAGCGTGAAGGCGACGCAGAAGATCACCAAAGCCATGCAGATGGTGGCGGCGGCGAAGCTCCGGCGCGCCCAAAGTGCGGCAGAAGCCGCGCGCCCCTACGCCACGCGCATGGAAAGCGTGCTCGCCAATCTCGCCACCGCGCTTGCCGGCCGCGAGGGCGGACCGCCGCTCATGATCGGCACCGGCAAGGACGAGCGGCATCTGCTCGTGGTCGCAACCGCCGAGCGCGGGCTGTGTGGTGCCTTCAACTCGTCCATCGTGCGGCTCGCCCGCGACCATGCCCTCCGGCTGGCGGCCGAGGGCAAGCAGGTCAAGTTCCTTTGCGTCGGCAAGAAGGGGTTCGACCAGATCAAGCGCCAGTTTGTCTCCCAGATCGTCGAGCTCATCGAGCTCCGGGGCATCCGCCAGCTCGGTTTCGGCCACGCCGAGATGATTGCCGATAAGGTGCTCGGCCTCTTCGCTGCTGGTGAATTCGATGTGGTGACCCTCTTCTTCTCCCGCTACCGCTCGGTGATCAGCCAGATCCCGACGGCGCTGCAGCTCATTCCGGCCGTGATCCCCGCCGAGACGCCGAAAGCGGAAGCAGCGCTTGGCGGCGCGATCTATGACTATGAGCCCGACGAGGCCGAGATCCTGGCCGAGCTCCTGCCGCTCAACATCGCCACACAGATCTTGCGGGCGCTGCTCGAGAACGCGGCCTCCGAGCAAGGGGCGCGCATGAGCGCCATGGACAACGCTACACGCAACGCCGGCGACATGATCGATCGCCTCACCATGAAATATAACCGCTCGCGCCAGGCCATGATCACCAAAGAGCTGATCGAGATCATTTCCGGCGCCGAGGCGCTTTAGTATCCGAGAGACGCGAAGGAACGTAACCATGGCAAAGAAGTCCCCCGTCATCGCCGAGACGCCGAGGCAACAGAAAAGGGTTGCCGAGGGCAAAGGCGCCAAGGGCCATGTACGCCAAGTGATGGGCGCCGTGGTCGACGTGCAATTCACCGATCATTTGCCCGAGATCCTGAACGCGATCGAGACCGTCAATCAGGGCAATCGCCTCGTGCTCGAAGTCGCCCAGCATCTCGGCGAGCACACCGTCCGCACCGTCGCCATGGACTCGACCGAAGGGCTGGTGCGCGGGCAGGAGGTGTTCGATACCGGCGAGCCGATCGCCGTTCCGGTCGGCGACGAGACCTTGGGCCGCATCATGAACGTGATCGGCGAGGCCGTGGACGAAGCTGGCCCTATTCTGACCGCCGAGAAGCGCCCGATTCATGCCCCTGCCCCCTCTTATGTCGATCAATCGACCGAGGCCGAGATCCTGGTCACCGGCATCAAGGTGGTGGATTTGCTGGCGCCTTACGCCAAGGGCGGTAAGGTCGGCCTGTTCGGCGGCGCCGGCGTAGGCAAGACCGTGCTGATCCAGGAGCTAATCAATAACGTCGCCAAGGCTCATGGCGGCTTTTCGGTGTTCGCCGGCGTCGGCGAGCGCACCCGCGAAGGCAACGACCTCTATCACGAGTTCATCGAGTCGGGCGTTAACAAGGACCCGAAGAAGAACAACGGCTCGACCGCCGGCTCCAAATGCGCGCTGGTCTACGGCCAAATGAACGAGCCGCCCGGCGCCCGCGCCCGCGTCGGCCTTTCGGGGCTCACCGTCGCCGAATATTTCCGCGACCAGGGCCAGGACGTGCTGTTCTTCGTCGACAATATCTTTCGCTTCACCCAAGCCGGCTCAGAAGTGTCGGCGCTGTTGGGGCGCATCCCCTCCGCCGTGGGCTATCAGCCGACGCTCGCCACCGACATGGGCGCGCTCCAGGAGCGCATCACCACCACCCAGAAGGGCTCGATCACGTCGGTGCAGGCCATCTACGTCCCTGCCGACGATCTGACCGATCCCGCGCCCGCCACCTCCTTCGCGCATTTGGACGCCACCACCGTGCTGTCCCGCGGCATCGCCGAGAAGGGCATCTACCCGGCCGTGGACCCGCTCGATTCGACCTCGCGCATGCTTTCCCCGCTCGTCGTCGGCGAGGAGCATTACGGGGTGGCGCGGCGCGTGCAGGAGATCCTGCAGCGCTACAAGGCGCTCCAGGACATCATCGCCATTCTCGGGATGGACGAGCTTTCCGAGGAGGACAAGGTCGCCGTAGCCCGCGCCCGCAAGATCGAGCGCTTCCTGTCGCAGCCCTTCTTCGTGGCTGAGGTGTTCACCGGATCGCCCGGCAAGTTCGTCGACCTCGCCGACACCATTAAGGGCTTCAAGGGGCTCTGCGAGGGCGAATACGACCATCTGCCGGAGCAAGCGTTTTATATGGTCGGCACCATCGAGGAGGCGACCGCCAAGGCCGAGAAGCTTGCCGCCGAGGCGGCTTAGATCATGGCCGATCTCTTCAAATTCGATCTGGTCTCACCGGAACGGCTGCTGGTGTCGGCCGAGGTCGAGCAGGTGTTAGTGCCGGGGTCGGAAGGCGACTTCACCATGCTCGCCCATCACGCGCCGCTGCTGACGAGCCTGAGGCCGGGCGTGCTCGACATCGGTTCCGGCGACGCCGAGCGCCGTCGCTACTTCGTGCGCGGCGGCTTCGCCGAGGTTGGCCCTGCGGGCCTCACCGTGCTGGCCGAGACAGCAATCGATCTCGTCGAGCTCGACAAGGCAGTCCTCGACCAGACGATCAAGGACGCCGAGGAGGACGTGGCCGACGCCACGGAAGACGCCGCCCGCGACCGCGCCAAGACAAAGCTCGACGACCTTCGCCAGGTGCAGGTCGCGCTCAATCTGTAGCGTTTCCCCGACCCGCAAAAAGCCTTCGTCGGAGGCCATTAGGACGGGCGCGCCGTCCTTGCTATAACCCCTCGGGGACCAGGAGCGCGCGGCTCCCAGGGTAACGGGCTTAGGTCTGCTGGACGGGCGAATGCAGCAAAAAGCCGAACCGAAACGGGTGCGATCCTTAAGCTTCGGGCTAGAACGCCTCGGCCTTACCGCGCTCCGTTATCCAGTCATCATCGCCGTCCTCGTCGTGGCGGCAACCGTCGCGGCGCTGTTCGGCATCAGCAAGCTAAGGGTCGATGATTCCCTCTCGGAGCTGTTCCGCACGGATACGCCGGAGTTCCACGATTACGAGGTTCTTTCCGAGCGCTTCCCCTCCAGCGAATACGATGTGCTTATCGTCGTCACCGGCGACAAGCTGCTCGAGCGGAAGTCCGTCAACGCGCTCCGCGCGCTCGTCACCGAGCTGCAATTCGTCGACGGCATGGCTGGCGAGGTGTCGCTGTTCTCGGCCCGCGAGGCGCCCGAGCCCGGCAAGGTCCCGGGACCGGTGTTCCCGGCCAAGCTTCCGGCCGGACCCGCTTATGACAAGCTCATCGACCAGGTGCGCCACAACGAGATCATCGCCGGTAAGCTGCTCTCCGACGACGGCACGCTGACGCTCATTCTGCTTGCGCTCGACCGCGAGGTGGTCGCGAGCAAGGGCCTCAGCTCCGTGGTCGAGCAGATCCATCAGACCGCCGACGAGTTCTTGAAGGGCACCGACCTCGGCATGAAGCTCTCCGGCGCGCCGGTGATGCAGCTCGAGATCCGCAACGCCGTGGAGCACGACCGTAATCTCTATAACGCGCTGGGGTTCCTGTTCGGCGCCATCATCGCCTACATCTTCTTCCGCCGCCTATCGCTGATGGCCATCGCCGCCCTTCCCCCGGTGATCGCCATCATCTGGTCGCTCGGGCTGTTCGGCTGGCTGGGTTTCAAGCTCAATCTGTTTCTGAACGTGATGATCCCGCTGATCATGGTGCTCGGCTTCTCCGATTCCATGCAGCTCACCGTCGCCATGCGCAACCGGCTGTTGGACGGGGACCGCCGCATCAAGGCAGCCCGCTACGCCGTGCTCGTGGTGGGTCCGGCTTGCGTGCTCGCCACCGCCACCGCTGCGGCCTCCTTCATCGCGCTGTTCTTCTCCGACTCGGCTTTGATCCGAACCTTCGGCTTTGCCGGCGCGCTCTCCACCATGACCGCCTTCGTCGCCGGCATCACCCTCGTCCCCCTGCTGACGCGCGCCCTGATTGGGCGGAACACCAAGCCCTTCGTGACCAATTTGAAGAGTCACGACTGGGCCATGAACGCGCTTAAGCGCTTCTGCGGCTGGATCGGCGAGATCGGCGTGCGGCACCCGAAGACGATCGTCGGCCTTGGACTCCTGGTGGTGATCGGCTTTGGCGCCATCTATACGACGCTGTCGCCCCGCTACCGCCTCGCCGACCAAGTTCCCGACCGCGAGCAGGCGGTCGCCGCCAGCGCGCAGCTCGACGAGAAGCTGACCGGCGCCAACCCGCTGCACGTGATGGTCGACTGGCCGCAAGGCAAGACGCTTTACGACCCCGACGTGCTGAAGGTAATCGGCGACATTCACGCCCGCGTGGCGGCGCAGTCCGGCGTCGGCAATGTCTGGTCGATCGAGACCTTGCGCCGCTGGCTGGCCAAGACCGGCGAGGACACGCCGGAGAAGCTGAAAGAGTATATCGACATCCTGCCCGACTATTTGACCAAACGCTTCATCGACGAGAAGGACAATTCCGCCGTCGTCACCGGCCGCATCCCCGACGTCGATGTGAGCGATCTCCTGCCGGTGATCGAGAAGCTCGATACGCAGCTCAATGCCGTACGCAAGGCAAATCCGGGCTACCGCATCGTGGTCACCGGCCTCTCGGCGATCGCCGCACGCAACAGCGCGACCATGATCAGTAAGCTCAATGCGGGGCTCACCACCGAGATCGCCTTCATCTGCATCTTTCTCGGGCTCGCCTTTCGCTCGGTGATGGTGAGCTTCGTCAGCATCCTGCCCAATCTGTTTCCCGTTTTTGCCGCGGGCGCCGTGCTTGCCGCCTCCGGCGAGGGCCTGCAATTTGCCAGCATCGTGGCCCTGATCGTCTCTTTCGGCCTGTCGCTCAACGCGACGGTGCATTATCTCAACCGGCTCCGTCTGGAGGACCGGCCTGGCGAGAATCTGGCGATCGGGGTGGAACGGGCAACGGTCCTGATCGGCCCGGCGCTCGTGCTGACCTCGCTGATCCTCGCCTTCGGCCTTGGCGTCACGATCCTATCCGCCCTGCCGTCGCTACGCCTGTTCGGCAAGCTCTCAGGCCTGACGCTGATGGCAGCCCTGGTCGGCGATCTTTTGCTGTTGCCGGCAAGCGTGCTGCTGTTCCGGCGCTTGATGCGGAGCTGGCGCAAGCCCGCTCACGCGCGCGGGGCTTGAGGCGGCTGACGCTGCGTCAAGGCGCAAGCACGAGCTCCTCGAATTCCTGGATCACGCCTTCATAGACCGGGCGCTTGAAGGGCACGACGAGGGCGGCGACGAGGGTCAACGGCACCCATTTCCACGCGTCGAACTCGCGTTCATGACCGGGCTTCGGGGCGAGGTCAATCTCGCTTTCCTCCCCCTCGAAGCGGGCGGCGAACCAGAGCTGCGTCTGGCCGCGATAGCGTCCCTGCCAAGCGACGCCGAGCAGCTCGCCAGGGAGATCGTAGCTGTACCATTGCCGCGACCTGCCGATGAACCGCGCACGCCTCACCCCCGTCTCCTCTTCGAGCTCCCGCCGCGCGGCAGCTTCGGGGTCTTCCCCTTCGTCCATGCCGCCTTGCGGCATCTGCCACCACTGACCGAAGCCTTCCGGGGCACCAATGCGCTCGGCGCGCCGGCCGACGAAGACGTGACCTTGCGCATTGATCAGCATCACGCCGACGCAACGCCGGTATGGCAGCTCCCCCTCGATGGTCATTGGGACGATCAGCTTTGCCGCTGCGAGCGCACAGCGGCACTGACGGGAATGAGGACGAAGCCCTTGCCCTTGAGCTGCTCGGCCCAGGTGGCGAGCTGCTTGATGGTTGCGGGCTTGGCGCTCGCGACGCCGATCGCTATGCCCCGCTCCTTGGCGAGCGCCTCGAGATGCGCCAGCGCCTTGGCGATGTCAGCGGGCGACTGGACCGCATCGATTTGGACATTGGCCCCCGCATAGTCGAGGCCGAGCGCGCCCGCGATCTGCCCGGCGGTGGAGTGCTGCACGCTGCCGTCGTCGACAAAGAGCAGGCCCCGCGCCTTTACTTCCTCGAGCACCGGCAGCAACGCATTTTGCGTCGACTCGAACTTGGCGCCCATGAGATTGGTGACGCCGACATAGCCCGTGAAGCGCGACATCAGCCATTGCAGCCGCTTCATGTTCTCCTCTGGCGGGAGCGTCGTGAGCAGCGTGTGCGGCCCTGGATCGTTGGTGGGATAGTCCGCCGGCTCAAGCGGAATTTGCAGCAGCACCTCATGACCCGCCGCTCGCGTCTTGATCACCCACTCCTGGAGATTGCGGCCATAGGCGCCGTAAGCCACGCTGATCGGCGCCGGCAGCCCCTTGATCGCCTCGACCGTGGCGGCGTCGGAGAGCCCCATGCCGTTGACCAGCACCGCGATGCGCGGAGGTTCGCCGACCACCGCCTTTGCCGCATAGCGCGACGGCCGGGCATAGACCTCAAGCGGCCGCCGGCCGTCCTGGGCCACCTTGGGGAGGGGCCCATATTGCGATTCCTCAACGAGCTCGGGCACCGGGACGGATACCAGCGTGATCGAGGCGGTTTCCGAGGCAGGAGGCTGAGGCAAGGCCACAGCGGGGGAAGGTGGCGCCGGAACCGCAGCGGTTTGCTGGACGTCCGGTGCAACCGGTGCACCCTTTGCCTGAGACGCAGGCTCGGCGGTGGCCTGTTGTTGGGGAGCCGGCGGCGACGGGGGAGCAGACTGTGGCTGAGCGGGAGACCCCTCAGGCGGGTGCGCCGGTGGAGAGCCGGCAAGGCCGAAGCCGGGTGGAAGGTCGATCGAGGAACCAGGCGCCTGAGCCGGCGGCGCGGGTGGGGCCGGCTTTGGGGGCGGTGGCTGCGGTACCGCCACGGTGACGACGGATCCGCCGGCGTCAGAACCGGGAAACAAGGCAAGCCACCCAATGCCGAGCACGAGTGCCGCGAGCACGATCGAAGCCGTGACGGTCAGCGCCTTCATTTCGCCTGCACCTCCCCGCGTCCAGGCCCCCGCCACCAGGCGAAGGCCTCCTCGCGTGCAGCAATGGCCACCACGGCTGCCAAGGGGTCCCGGCTAAGAGCCGGTCCCGCAGCGCCTAGTTGGCCTCCGCCTTCTTCTTAGCCTCCGTATCGACCGACTTAATACCACGCAGCAGGTCTAGCCCGTATTGGAGCTGCGTATCCTTATCCTTGTCCGGAGAGACATAGGCGGAGCTTCCGGACTCCTCCTCGTCCTTGCCGTCGGCGTCCTTGCCGTCCGCGTCCTTGCCGTCCGCGTCCTTGCTGTCCGCGTCCTTGCTCGCCCCCTCGATCTTGAGGTGTCCGCGCAAATTCGCTTCACCCCGCGTGCTCTGTGCCGCGGCCTTGTCCTTAAGGTCATCGGGAAGCTCCTCCTCGACCACCACCTCGGGCTCAATGCCCTTGGCCTGGATCGAGCGGCCAGACGGCGTGTAATAGCGCGCGGTGGTGAGCCTGAGCGCGCCGTTGCTCCCCATCGGAATGATGGTCTGCACGGAGCCCTTGCCGAAGGACCGGGTGCCGAGAATGGTCGCCCTGTGGTGGTCCTGTAGCGCGCCCGCCACGATCTCCGAGGCGGAAGCCGAGCCGCCATTGATCAACACCACGAGCTTCTGCCCGTCGGTGAGATCCCCGGCCCTCGCATTCGACCGCTGCGTCTCCTCGAGATTGCGGCCCTTGGTCAGCACGATGGAGCCCTGGTCGAGAAACGCGTCGGAGACCGAGACCGCCTGGTCGAGCAAGCCGCCTGGATTATTGCGGAGGTCGATGACGTAGCCCTTGAGCTTCGGACCGATCTCCTTCTTCAGATCCTCGATCGCCTTCTGCAGATTGGCCGTGGTCTGCTCGTTGAAGGTGGTGATCCGGATATAGCCCACGTCGTTCTCGGCATTGTACTTCACCGGATTGATGTGGATCACGTCGCGCGTGACCTTCACGTCGAAGGGATCGTCCACGCCCTTGCGCACGACAGTGAGGGTGATTGCGGAATTCACCGGCCCGCGCATTTTCTCGACGGCTTCCTGCAAGGTGAGGCCCTGAATCTGCTCCTTGTCGAGCGCGGTGATGAAATCCCCGCTCTGCAGCCCGGCTTTCGAGGCCGGGGTGTCCTCGATGGGGGAGACGACCTTGACCACGCCGTTCTCCATCGTCACCTCGATGCCGAGGCCGCCGAACTCGCCGCGGGTCTGCACCTGCATGTCACGGAAGTGCTTCGGATTGAGATAGGAGGAATGCGGGTCGAGCGCCATCAGCATGCCGTTGATCGCGGCCTCGATCATCTTGGCGTCGTCGGGCTTCTCGACATAATCGGCACGGACGCGCTCCAGTACCTCGCCGAACAGATCGAGTTGCCGGTAGATGTCCGAGCTGGCGGCTGAGGCCGCCTGGCTCCGCGCCAGGCCCACCATCGTCGAACCGGCAGCGAGGACAGCCAGCACCAGAAGCGTCCACAGCGCGTATTGGGTTTTCCGCATCATCCTTGTACCTTTTTGGAAGTCCCGGCCCACCAAGGGTCGGGTTTCTCAGTCATGCCGCTTCGGCGAAATCCCGCTTCCCGACCTCCACGCCGCAGTCGGCGCAAGATGTGAGGCGTGGAACTGGGCAGTTATGCACCAGGAAATGAACCAATAACGCACCCTTCAGCCTTGATTTGCTTGGATTCGAAGGGTTCAACGCCGCATACCAGCATCCGATTATGTCTTCTTGTAGCGTCGAATGGAAATCCTATCCGGGCCGACCACCGACGGAAATCTCGCCAATAACCGTAAGCCTCCCAGAAATGGTGTGGAACGGGCACGAAACTAAGACTGTGCGAACAAATGTCGCTTAGTCAAACGCCGGCATGACGCGGCTTGGACTCGCCGGAAAATTGCGCTACTGGCGGAAACGGTAGTCTTCGCCGCCCGAGTTGTGTTGCACTCCGTCCCGTGCTTTCTTCCGCCACCCGTGTAGAAGGGTCAAAGCATGCCGAATTCGATCGTGCGCAATGCCACCGGCGAGCGCCCCCAGTCCGAGGTGTACGAGTACGTCGCGTGCCCTTTTTGCGGCATCATTTGCGATGATTTGGAAGTCGAGCGCGAGGACAGCACCCTCACAGTTCGTAAGAACGGCTGCGGCAAGTCCATCGCCGGCTTCGAGCGGCGCTTGCCGCCAGCAAGTCCCATGGTGCGCGGCAAGGACGTCGCGCTGTCGGCCGCTATCGAGGAAGCCGCCGCGCTGATCGGGCAAGCCAAATCTCCGCTCTACGGAGGTCTCGCCACCGATGTGGAGGGCATGCGCGCGGTGATGGCGCTTGCCGAGCGCTCCGGCGGCATCGTCGATCACGCCTTGAGCGAGGCGCAATACCGCAACTTCAAGGTTCTCCAAACGACCGGCTGGACGACATCCACGCTGACCGAGACGCGCAACCGCGCCGATCTGATCATCGTGTTGGGCAGCGATATCCATGAACTGCACCCGCGTTTCTTCGAGCGGGTCGTCTCCCCCCCTGACTCGATGTTCGACGTGACGGCCCCAAGGCGCACGGTTGTCTTTATTGGCAAGGGACCCGACCTCTCGACGGCCGACGGGCCGCGCATCGGCGAAGTCGTCACGCTTCCTTGCGAGATCGACCGGGTCGGCGAGCTCCTGGGGGTGTTGCGGGCTCGGCTCCGTGGCTTCCGCGTAAGGCCGCTCGATTTAGAGGGCATCACGCTAGCCGATATCGATGCGCTCGCCAATCGGTGCCGAAACGCGGCATATGGCGTCGTCGTCTGGGCCCCGCCAAGCCTCAATTTTCCCCATGCCGAGCTGACCGTCGATCAGGTCAGCGGGCTCGTGAAAGACCTCAATCAATCGATGCGATTCGCCGGCCTGGCGCTAGGTGGCGCGGAAGGCGCAGTGACGGCCGGCGCGGTCTGCGCCTGGCAAAGTGGCTATCCTCTGCGCGTGAGCTATGCGAGCGGGGCTCCGGACTACGATCCCTACCGCTTCGCGATCGGCCGGATGCTGGCCGATGACGAGGGAGATTTGCTGGTCTGGATCGCGTCCTTCTCGCCGGATCTGGCACCGCCGGCGACCGACCTGCCGGCCATCGTCTTGGGGACGCCGGGACTTAAGCTTTCTCAGCCGGCCACCGTGTTTATCCCTGTCGGAACTCCGGGTGTCGACCACGCCGGACGCCTGGTTCGTGTCGACAACGTCGTGTCCTTGCCGCTGAAGGATCTCGGCCGCTCGGCGCTTCCGCGCGTGGCCGATGTCCTCGCGTCGATCCAAGCGGCTCTCTGAGGCGGAGTCTCCATCACCATGCTGACCAAGCTTTCGGGCGGAAAAATCTACGATCCCGCCAATAGGGTGAGCGGCGAGGTCCGCGACATCTATGTCGAGGATGGCAAGATCGTTGCACCGCAGCCGAACGCGCGCATCGGCGCAGCGTACGATCTCAAAGGCCGGATCGTGATGGCCGGAGCCATCGACCCCCACACCCATATCGGCGGTGGCAAGGTGACGATCGCCCGCATGCTCATGCCGGAAGACCATCTGAAGGACGAGGTCGCGCGGACCGACATTACGCGCGCAGGGTCTGGTCATGCCGTGCCCTCGACCATGGTCACCGGATACCGCTACGCCGAGATGGGCTACACCGCCTGCTTCGAGCCGGCCATGCTTCCCGTCAATGCGCGCCAGGCGCATATGGAGATGGGCGACACGCCCATGGTCGATAAGGGCGCATTCGCCATGATCGGCAGCGACGATTTCTTCCTGAGGCAACTGGCGCAAAAGCAAGATTTCGAGCGGATCAAGGACTACGTCGCCTGGACCATGCATGCCGCCCAGGCGATCGCCGTGAAGGTCGTCAATCCCGGCGGCATCAGCGCGTTCAAATTCAATCAGCGCAAGCTCGACCTCGATGAGCAGCACGTCTATTACGGGGTCACGCCGCGGCAGATCGTCATCACGCTCGCCAGGGCGCTCGAGGAGCTCGGCGTTACCCATCCGCTGCATGTGCATGGCTGCAATCTCGGCATCCCCGGCAATATCGACTCGACGCTTGCCACCATCCGCGCCATGGACGGCCTGCGACTGCATATGACGCATACGCAGTTCCTGAGCTACGGCACCGAGGGCGATCGGAAGTTCTCCTCAGGCGCGGCGCAGCTCGTAGAGCTCGTCAACAAGAGCCCAAACATCTCTATCGACGTTGGGCAGGTCATGTTTGGGCAGACCTGCACGGCGTCGGGTGACAGCATGCGCCAATACGCAATCTCGAAGAACGCGCATCCCAAGAAGTCGGTTGTCATGGACATCGAATGCGACGCCGGTTGCGGCGTGGTGCCGATGCGCTACCGCGACAAGAGCTTCGTCAACGCGCTGCAATGGGCGATTGGGCTGGAGACGTTTCTGCTGATGGAGGATCCTTGGCGGATCTTTCTCACCACGGACCACCCGAACGGCGCGCCGTTCTACACCTATCCCCACCTGATCCGGCTGTTGATGGATCGGGGCTTCCGCAACGACATGCTGCTGAAGATCAACCCGGAAGCCGCTGCCATGAGCATCGTCGGCTCGCTCGCCCGCGAATACACGCTGGACGAGATCGCCATCCTGACCCGCGCCGGCCCCGCGCGGAGCCTCGGTCTGAAGGATCGTGGGCATTTGGGGGTCGGCGCCTCGGCCGACATCACCGTGTATCAGGACAACGCCGACCGCCAGGCGATGTTCGCGACGCCTGAGCTTGTCTTCAAGAACGGCGAGCTGATCGTGCGCAAGGGCAAGGTGGTCAAGGTCGTCAATGGCGCGACCCATGTAGCGCGGCCCGACTATGACCATGCCATCGAGAAGCCGCTCAAGGAGTATTTCTCGCGCTACCACACCATTCAGATGGAGAATTTCAAGCTCGCCGACGAGGAGGTCGTGGATGGCGGCCGGGGCAGCATCGTCGTGCAGCCGACTAGGGCTCGGGCGTCGTAACCGCGACCGCGCACATCCGGCACGTCAAAGCTGCAACGGGTCTTGGGCGGCGTTGGACATAGCAAGGATTAGCGCGCGGTCTCCCGGACAACGGGGTACGAGCAAGGGTCCGTCGAGCTCGAATATCGGGGCGCCCTGCATTGGGGTCTTCCGGACGCCGACTTCGATCCCCTGCGGCAAAGCCGCGAGCTCGAAGGCGATGCCAACGTGACCGCGTTCGGCCCCATTGTGGAAGTGGTCAACGGGCCGATCTCGCTGATCCTCGACCCGCTCTTAATCAAGCAACTTGGCGAGTTCGCCGACCAGCAGGGCCTCGTGTTCCAATATGGCTGGCAGCTGAAATACGAGATGAGGTCGCGCTGGGCGCTCGCGCTTGAGATGTTCGACGAGATCGATGATTTGGCGAATGCCGGCCCATTCACCGCGCAAAATCACAGCCTCGGGCCCACGCTCTATTACACCTTCGGCGGCGGCGCCGGTTCCGAGGAAGCCGGCAAGATCAGTGCTGGGGCAGACAAGACGGGAGAGGATGCTCCCGATCCATCGCAACTCACCGTGGACTCGGCCTGCAATTTGGGCTCACCGAAGCCACCTCGGATGTGGCGTTGAAACTGGACGGGCCAGTTCGAATTTTAAGCGCCGCGGAAGCACATCAAAACTCATGCCCCATGAGGCAGTTTGGACTAAATTGTGAGATCCAGACTCAACAAGGAAGGAAACACCCCCCATGCCCCGGAAAGCACTATCGACGATTTTGGTCGCGGTCATCGTCACCGCGATGACGGCCTTTGCGAGCTTTGCCGCCAGCGAGTTTGAAGGCGTTTGGACGGTGAAAGACACTGGCGGCGCTGCGTTCGACATCACGCTCACCGCCGACGGCAAAGCCAATGCCACCCACCCCAAGGGGATGGCGGGGACTTGGAAGGAAGATGGCAGCTCCGCCGTCATCACATGGGACTCGGGCTGGACCACGAAGATTACCAAAGACGGCGATCACTTCGTGAAGACGTCGTTCAAGAAGGGCGAGCCCCTTGACGGGAAGCCGACCAACACATCGGACGCCCAAAAGAAATAGACCGAAGGCCGCGCCGGAGGTATCGCGGCCTTCGGCGCATCTATCGGTGTGAGCCGTAGGTAGGGACTACTCCGAGCCGCGGCGGATCATGTAGCCGACAAGCACGCCGACGCCCAAGGCGACGATCAGCGAGGCGGCGAGGTTGTCCTTCATCAGGTCTTCAGCCTCAAGCGCCGTTTCGGAGGCGTGCTCCCGCGCACGGCCCCATTGCCGGTTGGCGATCTTACCGAACGCGCCGGTGAGGTCCTTGAGATAGGCCCGCATTGAGTCCAGCTGGTCGTGGAGGTCGTCGGCGTCGAGCTCTTTCAGGAACTTGCCCGCCTTCTGCTCAGCCCTGCCCCAACTCGTCATCAGCCCTCTCCTCAAAGCGTGAAGCCAAACTTGCACGATACAACGGTGAAATAGGGCGCGAGTTCCGCCTGAAACGCAAGCGTCCGCCCAAACGGGGCGGACGCTGACAATTTCCTAGCCCAGGCGCGTTTAGCCTTGGCACTCTTTCATGCCGGCCATGGCCTTGGTGGCCTCGGCCTCAGTCGCGTAGGTGCCCATGCTCTTCATAGGTGCCGCCGGCTGGCTGTGCATCATCGAGCATTTATGGCTTGCGGGATCGAAGGCAACATAGAATTGCTCGGCGAGCGCGGGGGTGGCGAAAGCGACAATGAGTGCGGCTGCAGCGAGATATTTACGCATTAGAGTGGT